>Ga0136644_10000450_pt1 | contig 32833 bp, 52 predicted proteins | sample C_130820_EF_Meta_FD_94780 | JGI IMG/M metagenome (GOLD analysis project Ga0136644, IMG submission 94780) | Freshwater microbial communities from Lake Croche, Canada to study carbon cycling - C_130820_EF_MetaG (v2) (version 2) | ecosystem: Environmental > Aquatic > Freshwater > Lake | place...
AGCTTTGCTTTTAATTTGGGGCTTGGAACATTGCAACGCAGTTCGTTACGCCAAAAACTTAATCGTGGCGATCAAGAAGGCGCAATTAAAACTTGGTTAAAATATAACATGGCAGGCGGTAAAGTAATTAAAGGATTAGATTTACGCAGGAAAGCTGAAGTATCATTATTTTTATTATAAGGAATTATCATGGCTACAAACTTTAAAATCACATCAGAAAAACCATCAGTTCGTGATGAGAAACAAGACTATGAAATAATGCGTGAGTGGAAAAAAGAACGTGAACATGTTATGGCATTAGAGAAAGAGTTAAAGAAACATGAAAAGACTTCTTTACAAAATGCTCATCCTATGCCTAATATGCGAAAGTAACTACTTACAAAAGGGTTTTACCCGATGAAAATTATAGTTCTGCCAGATGTCCAGGCTCGTGATGGCATAGATTTTAGCTTTCTTACTTCTATTGGCAATTTCATTCTTAAAGAGAAAGCGGATTGCGTGGTAAACATAGGCGATTTCGCAGATATGGAATCGTTAAGCACCTATGACAGAGGATTAAAATCTTTTGAGGGTAAGCGTTATACAAAAGATATTTGGGCTGCTCGTCAAGCTATGGATGCTTTGCTGACACCTATATATGAATATAATGCTAAAGCTAAAAGGAATAAAGAAAAGCAATACAAACCACGCATGGTATTAACGTTAGGCAACCATGAAAACAGAATTAATCGTGCTATTAATGAAGATAGTAAACTTGATGGGCTTATATCTACTGACGATTTGCCTTATCAAGATTGGGAAGTATATCCATTTCTTGATGTTGTAACCATTGAAGGCGTGGCCTTCTCTCACTATTTCACATCTGGGCTAATGGGCCGACCAATAGGTACTGCTCAACAAATGCTCAACAAATTACACATGAGTGCTTTCGCAGGCCATCAACAAGGCAGACAGGTTGCCTATGGTAAGACAGCATCGGGTAAGCCATTGACTGCAATTATCTGTGGATCATGTTATGAACACGATGAAGCGTATTTGGGGCCGCAGGGCAATAATCATTTTAGAGGGCTGTATGTATTAAACGATGTTAAAGATGGCTCTTTTAATGAAGTTGCCGTGCCGCTATTTACAATTGTAGCAAACTTTTAATGATTATCTGTATTGTTTGTGTCTAACATTTGGCACATTATTACAAGCAAGCAATTTTGCTTTGTATAAATTAAGGACTAAATCATGTGGACTAAACCAGCTGCTACAGAAATGCGTTTCGGTTTTGAAGTAACAATGTACGTTATGAATAAGTAATGTTTACTGGCGGTTAAGCCGACATCAGAGGATATAGCAAGTAACGAGTTTTTCGGCTTTCTGCGTTACATGTAACAGCTATCAAATCTGCGCCAACTTTACATAGACATAAACCAGCGTCAATGCAGTACAGAAACCTAGTGCAAATGCGCCAATGTAACAAGCAACCCATTGTAGTATCAAGTTAAGCATTTAATAATCCCTTTTTTAATTCATCAATGCTATTTACATCATTTAGCATATTGTTCTGTAACTCATACAAATCTGCTTTAGTCTGAAACCTAGTTCCGTCTGACCGAGTTCTATATCCATCTTTAGGCGTAAATTCTGCCAGCTTTAAAAACTCATCTTTAGCAATCCACCCACATATAGTTAATGTAACAGCCTGGCGATTAAGACTGCAAAAGATATACGCATCTACATCAAAGTGTGATTGTAGGCTAATAAGATTATTTACATACTCTGGCTTTGGATCACAATTCCTGCCCATCGTTTTTACATCTATTGTTAGTCCGTTATAGTTGATGTCTATACCGCCATCATGCCCATGTGAGATTTGTGGCAGGTCATGGCCTAGAGTATCCATCACCATACATTGACCAATCATGCCACGCACTTGCTGTTTTCTATCACCATCAGCATTACCACGCTGTCCATAGTTTACATTATCAACTAGCCAAACAGCGTGTTCTATAATGTTTTTATCAATCGGTAGCGTTAGCATTATAGTGTTCAGCCGTAGGGCCGTTTTGCCCCACTATATCTTGTCTTTTTTCTGATTCTTCATCACCCCAATCAAAATCAACATCACGGGGCTTATAAATATAATATTCATTAACCACTTCTTCATATAAACCCCACAATGCTTCCATGTGCATTTCATGAACACAGGCAATGCTTAACAACCTATCCATAAAAACTGGATTAATAGTTGTCCAATCTGCAACTTCAGTTAAAGTGCTAATGTCTTTTTTTAACGACCAAGCCTTTAATATTTGCTGTTCTAGGTCTTGAATTTTGTTACTCATATTTTCTCCTTTATAGTGGACATAATATTAGCTTTTACCTACATACCATCCATTAACGTACATAAAAGTGACACTTAACCTACAAGGTATATTTTGTTGCTATCCCCTATGGGATATTCCCTTTATCAAAGTCACTAGGCTTTAACACTTCCTTGTGTGCATTTGTTTTCATCATATCCAAGACTTTAATAACATCGTCAAAAGATTCGCCACTAACACTAGCATTACAATAACCCATAAGGCTGCCATCACGATTATAATAAACTTCTTTGATTTCATAGTATTTTTCACCATCATCTTCAAATTCCATTACTCTATAATTCCAACTCACGATGCGTAATCCATTAAACTAAACGTTGATCCAATACTGACAGAGGTATGCTTACGCTTTGGTCGTTGCCAGGCATAATCAGAGCCAGCCCTACCCAAATTCAAATAAGTAGTACAGTTTGGATTTTTAGGATCAACAACGATACGTTTGTGTTCCATTAATTGTTTAGGCAAATCTACTGGTTTTCTTTTACGGCTCGTATCATTAATTAAATCAATTTTATCAACTTTTTTTATTTGATCATCCGTTGCTTTAATGTTTGGCATAGGAAAGTTTTTGTTTATAGTCGTGTAGGCATACACTCTTTTTCTTGAAAATGAATCAAACTTTTTATTTCTAGTTAGATGTTTTTGTTTATATAACTTTTGAATCTCTGATTTAATAATCAAAAATGAATCACAGATTTTATTAGCTGTTTCAGCAACAGTTAAGTTTTGGTTCTCAAGCAAATCTAAAATAAGTAATTTTCTTTTATATGCTAATAATCTGTTTTCTGCGGTTGCGTTCATTACATTCTCCTGTAAATTGGCGGGCTACTCACGTTGGTTGATAGATTTTTGCACAATATATCGTGGTCTGATTGTCAGACTAATTAACGCTTTCGCCCATAAAACTTAAAATGGTACTAAATCACTATCCATATCAGATAGATCAGTTGCATCTGTATTTCTAGCTGGCTTTGGCGCAGCATCTTTTTTACCTAGCAAAGTCACAGACTGCACTAAACACTCTACAGACGATTTAGCTGTGCCATCCTTTGTAACGTATTCATTCAAAGATATTTCCCCGTTCAAAGCGATTTGTGTGCCTTTGGTAAGCATTGGCGCAAGAGTTTCGCCACGTTTACCTAAAATACTGCAACGTAACCAAGTTGTTTTCTTTTTATCGCCATAGCCAGATGACAAAGCAAAGCTAAATCCTGCAATTGCTGTGCCTTCTTTAGTGAAGCGCAATTCTGCATCTGATCCTACGTTACCTACTGCTGATAAATTATTCATAATTATTCTCCTTTTAATTTTAAATTGTGTTTCGCAAGCGTATCTATAATTTCATTTAAACTTCCAAGTCCTATATTGGGTAAATAAGATAAATCTTTTTTTGTTAAATTAATTAAATTTTCAATAGTTAATATGTCATTGTATTTTAGTGCATTATAAGATCTATTAGTTAATTCCAATTTATCTATTGCAGTTAAATTTAATTGATTATTTTTAAAATATTCTTTTTTTGCTGACATCATATAATCTGCCATTAAATAACTACATTCAGCTATTAATGGCATATATTCTTCAAAATCAAAATATTCGCCTTTATTTACCATTTTGCTTCTTTCACATTCCATTTCTTTAGAAAAAAAATATGATTTCCATAATTCATGAGCATATGGTAAAGATAAACCAGCAAAATGATCTAGCAATTCTTCATCATTCATTTTTTTTCCTTTTTGATTAGAGTTGCTAATAAATACTTTTCACCTAAATATTGAATTGCTGCTTTCAATTTGTTTTCATGTTCTTTATTTGGAAGTGTTGCCATTCCGTATAGTGAAGTGATAATCATTATTTACCTTTCAATGAATTAATGTGTTTAGTGATTGCTGTACGCACATTAGATGGCAATAGTGACCAAGCATAAACTTTATAGTCATTATTAACTTCACCAGATTCATCTTTTGATGCTTCAGTTAAGCGATCATAAGCTGCTTCTGAATTGCTCATCTCAATGTCAGCAATAATTTCAATTGCTTCATCTTGTATGTGTTGTTTAACGTCATCCGTTAAAGTTTCACCTGCGCCAGCAGTAGGTGTTACTTTTTTAGGTGCTTGTACCTTATCTTCTTCTGGCATATCTTCACCTGCGTAGATGTATAAACCTAAACCATGTAATGCAATACCTTTAGCCAGGCATCGTTGCATCGCTGTATTAACTGCATAAGCATCTGGGTTCACAATCGCCTTATTCCTAAAATCCATTACAGGCAATTGTGCGGTCATCTTTTTACCAAACGCTGTGACTGTGCAGAATATCATTGCAGTACCATTGATTGATGAATATGGAACTGTGTTGTCATTGCCGTTGGCATCTTTGACATTAAACAACATATATTCCCAAGTGGCTGCTGGGTCTTGCATTAGCAACTGATCTACCGCCCAAGCCCATGACAAGTAAGAAAGGTTGTTTTTTTTCTCAATCTTGCTATTAACATTAATATCTCTTAACTTTTGAAAGTTACTCATTATTTGCTCTCCATATAAATTAGTTCTTGTTCAGTCAATCTGCAATCTACAAAATCTTCAAAGTTGTCGGTATCTTCCATTTTATTAATTAACATCGTTCCGTTACCGATTGGAAAGTTGTCATACAGATATGTAATAAATCTATCTTCGTACTTATCGTACATGGCATCGTAATCAAGTTCTTTAAGTTGATCCATGACTTCTTTTTGAAATTGTTGTTCTGACATGATTATTCCCAACCTTTCCATTTAGCTACCAAACCAGCCACCAAAAATATTACACAAGTAGCAATACCACCCATACAAAGTATTAATAAATTATCAAGCATGACATTCTCCTATTCGTTGCTATAACCAAGTTTTTGATTTTCACGATACTGTGCATCGCTACAGGCCAAACTGTGTGCTAACTCTTCATCACCATAAGCTGCTAGGTAACGTGATTTATCTGCTGCAAACAATCTTTTGTATTCTTTTAATTCTGCTGCATCATTGTCAGCTTTAAGTTCTGCTGTGGCTGCACGAAGAATTGCTTGTTCTGCTCGCATCTTTGCACGATGCAATTCAATCTCTTCTTTGATACGTTTAGCTTCTGCATCACGTTCTGCTCTAAATATTTCCATAAACGCTTTGTTCTCTGCAATTTTTTCTGGTGTATTAAAGTACGCATCCCAATCAAACATTTTGACTCTCCAATCAAGTTAATTAGTTACTACAGTTACGACTATACAGATGTAAAAAACATAATGCAACAAATAAATGCAAATAATTTCAATAAATATTTATATTTTGCGTTAAATAAATAGTTGTGCAACAATTCGATTGTCATTAACCAGGAGAGAACTATGCAAGATTTAACAGAAAAAGTACGAACAAAGCTAAAAAGTGGTATGAAAATCAGCGTGATACAAAAGGAAACGCAGATCAGCCGTCACATGATTAACAAGATATTAAAGGGTATAGAAGTTCCACACTACTTAATTACGACCCTAAATGATTATTTTAAAAAGTTTGGTGAGTAATATGCACTACTACCAACATCATATTGGTGATTTTATTAAAGACACTTCATTCTTAACAAATGAAGAAGTTGGTATTTATATGAAGTTAATTTGGCTTTATTACGATACTGAAGAAGCATTACCTAATGATATTTTTACATTAAGCATGAAAACAAATGCTAGAGAATCTGAAGATGTTGTTGAAGGTTTGCTTAATATGTATTTTAAATTAGTTGATGATCAATGGCATCATACCAGGTGCAATCAAATTATATTTGAGTATCAAAAACAGATTGAAACTGCATCTAGGGCAGGTAAAGCATCGGCAGAGAAACGGAAGTTAAACGGAAGTTCAACGCCCGTTCAACCAACCAATAACCATAAACCAATAACCAATAACCATAAACCAATTAAATACACACCACCTATTCCTGCGGAATTATTAGCAGAATGGTTAGCTGTTAGAAAAAAGAAGCCAGTTACTGAACGTGTGTTTAATGCAATAGAAAAACAAGCAAGGCTACTTGGATGGTCTGCTGAACAAGCAATTATTAAATGCTGCGAACAAGGTTGGATTGGATTTGATGCCAGCTGGGTTGATAAACCTAAATCAAAATCTTACCAAGATGAAAGAGCATCAGTATCAAATGCAGCGTTTGGAAACTTATTAAACAAATATTCAATTGAAGAAAAGGAGATTACAAGTGATTAATTCTTTACCGCAAGAATGGATTGAACGCATCTTTTTGAGGTTGCATGGTAGGTTTGGTAATAACTTTACTGACAAATTTAAAATGAGCAAAACGGATGGCCAGGGTAATGATTTAGGTTTAATTAATGCTAAACAGGTTTGGGCTGAAGAACTTGCTGGTATATCTGCCGACAGGATTAAAGCTGCATTAAATGCTCATTATGATTACGCACCATCATGCGATCAGTTTAAAGCACAATGTAAATCATCTACAACGGCTCATAAAGATTTTATTGGAATTACTCGAAAGTTTACGCAAGAGGAAAAAGAAGCTAATCATCGTAAGCTGCAAGAGATGTTATCTAAACTTAATCTGAAAAGGATTGCATGATGCAAGACAAACATTTAGAGATGCTAGGCCGTATGGTTAGGAATATATACGATGGTGAAAAATCAGATACATTGACTGCTAAAGAAGTTGGTTTAATGGTTTTTCAATATGTCCAAGCATTACAGAAACAAGCTGTAAGCGATTTTTATGATAAGCATGAGGAGTTGTAATGGAAGCAATAACAGGCACTAGAAGGACTATGAAAGAACTTGCGGATGGCACATTAAGAATTACTGTGGACATTGATATGCAGTTCAAAGATGTGTTTCTAACAAATTTTCCTATTGATATACCCATTGCAATAGTGCGTATGTCACAAGAAGCATCCGCCCAGCAATTACGAAACAATATCGTTACACAAGAAAACAGAATGAATGGCTTGGGGTTGTTGGCTGTTCGCTGGTGTAAAGAAACATTTTTCTGGGAATGGCTAGAAGATAATTATGGTGAAGATATTGACAGCGAAGAAGCTGCATCTGACATGATTAAAGCCATTTGTAAAATTAAGACACGCAGAGAGTTAAATACCAATGTGCCAGCTGCGGAATTCTTTAACAAACATATCCGTATCCCTTACATGAATTTTCTTGAAGAGATTAAAGACGCATGAACAAAATAGCAGTTTTATTTGCTAGAGATGACAGTCGTTATAAAGACTTTGATATGTATGATGTTTATGACATACATCGTGATGCGAGAGCATTTTGTAAAAAGATGCCAGTAATAGCGCATCCACCTTGTCGTGCTTGGGGGCAATTATCACATATGGCAAACCCAAGAGAAGGTGAAAAGCAACTTGCATATTTAGCTTTAGCGCAAGTAAGATTAAATGGTGGTGTATTAGAACATCCAGCTAGTTCAAGATTGTTTAAAGAAGCTGAATTGCCTGTGGGTATGTTTTGTGATGAATTTGGTGGGTTTACAATAGAAATAGATCAGTTTGATTTTGGTCATGTAGCGCATAAACAAACAAAACTTTATATTTGCGGTATTGGATTTAATGATTTACCCCCCCCACCACCAAAAAACACAGCATTGACTGACAGATCAATTTGTGGAAATGTTAAAGGTACTAAACGATGTACGCAGTATCAGCGAGAATATACGCCAGATGCTTTGATTAATTGGATGACTGAAATATGCAGAAAGATTATTAAATGAAATGGAAAAAATGGGGTGAATACGCTTTAATTAGTGAGTGTGGTAAATACTCCATTGCAAAGACTGGGCCAGCAGATAATATTGTGTATCATGTATTTCAACTGTATGGTTTTAATAAAAAGACAGATGCACATAAGTCAAAGCCATTGTTGACATTTAGATCAGCAGCCGAAGCTAAAATTTACGCAGAAAGATATAATGAAACCAAAGAAATGTAAAATCTGTGCTGATAAATTTGAGCCATTAAAGACAACGCAACAAGTATGTGGCTGGGCTTGTGCAGTTGCAATGGCAACAAAGCAACGTGAAGCCAAAGAACGTAAAGCATACAAAGTTGCTAAAGAAAAGTTAAAGACTAAAGGCGATTACTTGCGAGAAGCACAGATTGTATTTAATCGCTGGATCAGACTGCGTGATGAAGGTAAGAATTGTATAAGCTGTGACAAGCCAATGCACAAAAAGATTAACGCAGGGCATTATAGAAGCGTTGGTGCTTGCCCAGAGTTGCGATTTAATGAATTGAATGTTCATGCCCAATGTGAGCATTGCAATTCGTTCTTGTCGGGCAATATAATTTTATACAGACAGAACTTAATTAAGAAACTAGGCATTGATACAGTAGAATGGCTAGAAAGCAAGCATGAGCCTAATCATTATACGATTGAGCAAATAGTTGAACTTAAGAAAGAATATTCTGCTAAAATAAAATATCACAAGCTATAGATTGTGATTTATAATTTAACTTAATTTGCAAATTAAAAGGAAATATCATGGGTATTAAAGATACACAGCCTGCTAAAGGCATGAGTGGCGAGAAATTGCCAAAGGGCGTAAACGCTTCAGATATGTCTGGCGAACGTAAAATGAAACTAGTTGGTGGCGTTGGCATGGGTAAAGCTGATGGCATGGGCTTGCGTGAAATGAGCCATGCTGGTAAGTTTGATGGTACATTAGGTGAACTTAAGGGCGGTTCTAAAGAACACGTTGCTTATGAACACAAACGTGTAGAACACGAACAAGACTGTAAATAAAAAACAAACCCTAGTCTGGTGCAGAGGCCAGCTAGGGTTCTAATCAAACAATGTGGAGAAACATTGCATGACTAATATGAATACTAAACAAAACTGTGCTAGTTGTAAATTCTTTATTTCTGGTGGCGTTCTAGGCGAATGTCACAGATACCCTCAAGCTGTTAATAAACACGACAACAATTGGTGTGGCGAATACACACTTTTCCCAATTTCATTAGATGATTTAATATATGCTAACGATGAGATTAAAAATGTCTTTGATGGCATTATGATTTCAGAGCCAGCAGCAGATATAAATACATTGTCTATTCGTAAACGTGGCAGACCAGCAAAGGGTACAAAATGAAACTGAAACCAATTAGAGATAAGATTGTCGTTAGACCCGATGTCAGAGAATTATCTAGTGTAATTATCTATGACAACAAAGAAGCTGAAAACATGGGTACAGTTGTAGCAGTTGGCCCAGGCACTAAACTAATTAATGGTAAACGTGAAGAGATGCCAGTATTTGTTGGCGCAAGAGTACGCTTTGGCACAATGAACGATGATCCAAAAGATGAATACTTAAAGTACTTTGCATATACAGAGGATGAAGTAAAATATCTTGTGATGTCGTGGCGCGATGTTTGTTTTATTGAAGATGCTGCCTAATGGCACAATTAATTAGAATATCTGTTAACTTTGAAGATGAGGATCAACCTGCACAGCCTATGTTGATGTGTACGATTGATACCGAAGATGAGATACAAGTAACAAGCTATGTTGATAATCATGATTTTATTATTGACAGCTTGTGGGATTTGATAGAATTTATGGATGATAACTTTGATGAAGATGGGGAGTCACTAATAAAATGTCACTAAAAGAGAAACCAGGTTTGTATGCCAATATTCATGCAAAACAAGAACGTATCAAAAAAGAGAAAGCTGCTGGTAAACCTGTAGAAACCATGCGTAAGCCTGGCACTAAAGGTGCGCCTACTAGCAAAGCATTTAAAGATTCTGCAAAGACTGCGAAAAAATAATGGCTACTAAAAAACACGATAAGCCGATAGCACATAAAACTACTGGCAAAGACAAGACTTATAACCCGACTGAAAAGGGTGCAGGCATGACTGCTAAAGGTCGTGCTGAATACAATGCTAAAAACGGCAGTAACTTAAAACCGCCAGCACCTAATCCAAAGACAGAAAAGGATGCAGGTCGTAAGAAGTCATTTTGTGCGAGGATGGAAGGCGTAGTAAAGAACGCTAAAGGGCCAGCAGAAAGAGCCAAAGCATCATTAAAGAATTGGAAGTGTTAAAATGCCATTAAAACAAGGTACAAGTAAGAAAGCATTTCAAGAGAACATTAAGACAGAGATTAAAGCTGGCAAGCCAATCAAACAGGCTGTTGCTATCTCTTATGCAGTTAAACGTGAAAGCAAAAAGAAAGGTAACAAATGAGTATCAAACTAGAATTAGAAGTAGCAGAGATTGAAACGGCATTAAAGTATTTAGCTAATGGTTCATTCATTGAAGTATCACCTGTTATCTGTAAGATTCGTGATCAGGCATTAGCACAAATCAATCAACCTGTAGCAGAAAACACAGTTACAGTTGAACCTAGTGATGATTCTACTGCTGAAGTAACAACTGCTTAAAAATCATACAGATGTCAACTGAATCAAATAAGAATGAAAAAATTGCCGAGAGTATGAAAGGCAATAAGAACGCAGCTAAAGGTAAGCTGTTCTTTGACCAATTGCGTAAAGTTCTAATACAAGACGATCAGTTAAGATTGCGCCACATTGCAGAGAAGCTAGTAGAGGCTGCTGAAGATGGTGAAGCGTGGGCAGTCAAAGAGATTATGGATCGTGTAGATGGTAAGGCGGTACAGTTTCAAGAGATTACAGGCGCAGATGGTGAGCCATTGGTTACATCTATTGCTGTGAACTTTGTAAAGCCAGACGAAAAGAATGATTGATTTAAGGTTAGGTGACTGTTTAAAGTTAATGAAGTCAATCCCTAATGGCAGTATTGATGCAATCATTACAGACCCACCTTATGGCACTACTGCTTGTAAATGGGATAGTGTTATTCCGTTTGAGCTTATGTGGAAACAGTTAAAGCGAATTATTAAGCCTAATGGTGCAATTGTATTGTTTGGTAGTCAGCCTTTTACATCAGCATTAATTATTTCCAATGCCAAAATGTTTAAGCATGAAGTTATTTGGTTTAAGAATGTTCCTACAGGAATGGCTAATGCTAATTATTCTCCAATGAAATACCATGAAAACATTTTAATATTTTGTGATGGGAAAGTTAAAACTTTTAATAAGCAATTTGAAGACAGAGAAGGCAAAGGAAAAGATTGCTACAACTACGAACATTATTGTGGCGATTCAAATCATGTAAAAATGAATAAGGTAAAAAAGTTTTATGATGCAAAATTGGTAAACCCATCATCTATAGTTTTATTTAATTCAGTTCCAAATAGAAACGGAAAACAACATCCAACACAAAAGCCTGTTGCATTATGTGAGTATTTAATTAAAACATACACTAATGAAAATGAAACTGTTTTAGACTTTACAATGGGGTCAGGAACAACAGGAGTGGCTTGCAAGAATCTTAATCGTAACTTTATCGGTATTGAGTTAGATGAAACATATTTTAATATAGCAAAGCAGCGTATTAATGAATGAGCAAGACCCATCCAAAGTTTGGGCAGACTTTCCCGATAAACTTGATGTGTTGTTTAAACCAGAGAAGTCACGTTACAGAATATTGTATGGTGGGCGTGGTGGCGCAAAATCATGGGGGATAGCAAGAGCATTACTGATTAAGGGTGCAAAAGCACCTATTCGCATATTGTGCGCCCGTGAGTTTATGACATCAATGAAAGATTCGGTGCATAAACTATTGTGTGATCAGATTGTAGAATTGGGATTGATTTCATTCTATGAGATTACTCAAGCATCTATTCGTGGTAAGAACGGCACAGAGTTTAGCTTTGTTGGTCTAAAGAACAATACTGCTAACGTTAAGTCATTTGAGGGTGTGGACATATGCTGGGTAGAAGAAGCACAGACTGTTAGTTCTAGGTCGTGGAATATCTTAATACCGACTATCCGTAAACAAGATTCAGAGATATGGGTATCATTCAATCCCGAACTAGAGTCAGACGATACTTATCAACGCTTTGTAGCCTATCCGCCAGAGAACGCAGTAGTACAAAAGATTAATTGGTCAGACAATCCCTGGTTTCCCGAAACGCTTAAGCAAGAGAAAGATTCGTTAAGGGCTAGGGATATAGAAGCATATAACACAGTTTGGGAAGGCGTATGCCGAATGACTGTGGATGGTGCTATCTTTGCCAAAGAGATGCAAGCTGCTGAAGGCACAGGCCGTATCACTAACGTTCCGTATGATGCAACTAAACCTGTACACGCTGTGTTTGACTTGGGGTGGGCTGATATGACTGCGATATGGTTTGTGCAGTTCATAGGCATGGAAACACGGCTAATCAACTATATGCAAGATAGTCAAAAGACCATTACACACTATCTAGCGGAAATGCAGAAATTAGGTTATATTTATGATACACTACATCTGCCACATGATGCCCAAAGTAAAACCATTGGATCTAATGGCAGAAGTATTGAAGAGATTGTACGCAACGCTGGCTACAAGACTAATGTGCTACCGAGAGTGCCTGTTGCAGATTCTATTAACGCTGCAAGAACAATCTTTACTAGCTGTTACTTTGACAGAACAAATTGCGAAGAGGGATTACAATGCCTTCGTCATTATCGTTATGATGTTGACCCAGACACTAAAATGTTCTCGCGTGTTCCACTACATGACATTTATTCTCATGGTGCGGATGCTTTTCGTTACATTGGGCTGATGATACAAGATACAAAAGAACGTAAGAAGCAAAGACCACAAAATAATTATGGCGCAAGCTGGATGGGCTGATGATGGTAAACAAATCTATTGACTACAACGAAGAGAATGACAAACGTATTGAGGATGCTAAACAATTCCTTAAGTTTGCTAATGATGCTGATTCTAATAATCGTAGTGAAGCACTAGAAGATTTAAAGTTTGCAGCTGGTGATCAATGGCCTGTAGAGATACAGAACTCACGCACATTAGAAGCCAGGCCATGTCTGACCATCAATAAGGTAGATGCCTACTGCCGTCAAATCACAAACCAACAACGCCAACAACGCCCACGCATGAAAGCGCATGGCATGAACACGGAAGCCGATGCACAAATGGCTGGTGTTATCTCTGGCATATTTAGACACATTGAGGTGCAATCTGATGCTGATGCTGCTTACGATACTGCTTTCGACTTTGCTGTTCGCATGGGCTGGGGTTACTTTAGAATTACTACTGACTATGTTAAAGACGATTCGTTTGACCAAGAGATTTACATCAAACCAATTGACAATCCTTTTACTGTGTATTTTGACCCTAATTCAAATATGCCAGACGGCTCTGATGCTGAAAAGTGCTTGATTACCACAGTAATGAGCAAAGAAGCATTTAGGGCGCAATATCCCGATGCTGATGACGGAACAGGTTTCACACAACGTGGCACAGGCGATAGCAACGCTGAATGGGTGATGAAGGAAGATATCCGTATTGCAGAATATTTCTATGTAGAACGTGAGCATGTAACGTTGGTGATGCTATCTGATGGCACGACAGCGTTTGAAGATGAATTGACTGCCGATATTAAAACTGCAATGGATGAACAAGGCATTACTATTATTGGTAAACGCCCATCGATGCGTAAATCAGTCAAGTGGTGCAAGCTAACAGCGATGGAAGTATTGGAAGAGTCAACATGGGCTGGTAAGTATATTCCAATCATCCCTGTGTATGGTCAACAGCTAACAGTTGAGAACAAACGCAAGAAGTTTGGCTTGGTGCGTATGGCTAAAGATCCACAACGTATGTACAACTTCTGGACAACTTCTATTACAGAATCAGTTGCATTAGCACCTAAAGCTAAATGGTTGCTTGCTGAAGGCCAAGATGAGGGTCATGAAAACGAATGGGCAATGGCTAACATCAAGTCAATGCCAGTTCTACGCTACAAACAGACAGACATTGATGGCAGACCAGCACCAGCACCAACACGATTACAACCAGAGCCACCACCAACAGGTATTATGGCTGCTGCTGCGGGCATTACTTCAGACTTACAACAAGTAGTTGGTATTTTTGATCCAAGTCAATTGCCTACAGGTAATATTAGCGGTAAAGCATTGCAAGGTCAGCAACAACAAGTTGACATGACCAATTTCCATTACTATGACAACTTAACTCGCAGTATTCGCCAAGCAGGTCGTATCATTCTAGACTTGATCCCAAAGATTTATGACAGAGAACGTGTGTTACGAATTATTGGTGCTGATGGTAAGCCAGAGTTATTGACAATCAATCAGTTTGGTAAAGACGAAGAAGGCGTGGACAGAGTGCTTAACGATGTGACTATCGGTGAGTATGATGTCGTGATGGAAACAGGGCCAGGCTATAACAGTAAACGCCAAGAGGCTTCAGAAGCTATGATGGCTGTAATTGCTGCTGATCCTACATTGATGCCACAGATTGGTGACTTGGTATTCCGTAATATGGACTTCCCTGGTGCTGAAACAATTGCTGACCGACTAGCTGTGAATAATCCATTGGCGCAGATTGACGATAAGTCTAAAATACCGCCACAAGTACAGATGCAACTTAAACAACAAGCAGCACAGTTACAACAAGCACAACAAACTATCCAGCAGATGCAAACTATCATCAAGGATCGTACTGATACAGAGCAGATTAAACAAGATGGTGCTAATAAGCGTGAGTTGATGAAACAAACTGCTAAAGCACATGAAATTGAGATGCGTGATGCTGAACGTAGAAGCGATACAGAGATGCGTACACATACTCAAGCAATGGATACTGTGATTAAAACTGAAACGCAGAAAGAAATTGAACACATCAAAGGTCAATTTGCGTTATTATTAGCACAGATTAGCGATGCAGCAACTAGAGAGGCATCATCTGAAACAACTGAAAGGGCGATATAATGGCAACAGTTACAAGTAAAAACAAAGCGGAATTTGATAGGGCTGAAATGGCTAAACGTGCTGGTAAAGGCGCAAATATTAGACCAGCAGTCAATGTTGATGATGTTAGAAAACAATATTTAGCAAACCAAGAAAATAATTTACACGCTGAAAATGCAGTTCTGCTTGCTAAACATTTTGGTACTAAAAAAGAACATGAAGGCGCAGAAATGTCTTTAAAGCATCGCAATAAAATGGGTGGATACGCAAGTGATGACCATATGGGTATGATGCACCATAAACATTCTAATGAAATGCACTCTAAATATTACGGACATATTAACGAAGAAGATTGATAAATATAAACTATTAGTTTAGATACATTGATAAATTTAAACTATTGTGTTATAAAGCAGTAAACCTACCAATGGGTTCATTGGGTAAAAATCTTGGGGAAATCCATGTCAGAGTCACAAGCAGCAAATGTATTAACTTCTGAAAATTCAGAAGAGTTTTATGCAAATAGATTAGGTCTAGCTGATGAAGCACCAGTTGAGGCTGAAACTGTAGAGGAAACTCCAGAATCAGAGCCGATTGAGGAAGCAGAAGAACAGAGTGGACAAGAATCTGAAGAAACAAAGGCTACAGAAGAGAAGAAGCCCAACCCAAAGTTAGAGAAGCGATTTAGTGAACTAACGAAGCAACGTGAAGATGCCCGTAAAGAAGCGCAACGTGAACGTGAGCAACGTGAGTCATTAGAAAGTAGGCTAAAAGAGTTAGAGCAAAGGTCTAATCCAGCACCTGTTCAATCAAGTGCATATGAGAAGCCACAGCCACACCAATTTACAGATGCTTTTGAATATGCAGAAGCGTTATCAGAATGGTCGGCTGAACAAGCTCTACTCAATAGAGATAAGCAAGAAGCAGAACGTAGGGCCAATGATGAACGTCAAAAGATGCTCAATGATTGGCAGAAACGTTTAGACATAGCAAAATCAGATTTGCCAGACTATGAAGATATGGTTGCTAGTTCGGATGTGCAAGTAAGTGATGCCGTTCGTGATGCAATTCTAGAATCAGATGTTGGCCCAAGAATTTTATATCACTTGGCAGAAAATCCAGAGATTGCTGAAAAGCTAAATGCAGGCTCTATGATTAGCGCACTCCGACAAATTGGTAAGTTGGAAGCACAGTTTGAGAAAAAAGAAACTCCTGTGTCTGAAGCTAAACCTTCTGTTGCTCGCAGTAAAGCACCAGCACCTATTAATCCTATTAAGGGATCATCTGGCGTTGTTGATGTGGGCGTGGACACCAATGGTGAATTTCATGGTACATACCAACAATGGAAAGAATCTCGTAAGGCAGGAAAATTAAGGTAGCTGTATATAAACTTTTATAATTAAGGAAATATCATGGCTAATAATTTACTTACCATTAGCAAGATCACCAACGAAGCGTTGATGGTCTTGGAAAACGAATTAACATTTACATCTGAAGTTGATCGTAACTACGATGACCAATTCGCTGTTGTTGGCGGTAAAATTGGTAACACAGTAAACGTTCGCAGACCAGGTCGTTTCATCGGTACTACTGGCCCAGCATTGAACGTTGAAGATTTCAACGAAACATCAGTACCAGTAACATTGTCAACACAGTTCCACGTTGACACACAATTCACTACACAAGATTTGGCTCTATCTTTAGATATGTTCTCTGATCGTGTATTGAAACCAGCTGTTGCTGCTATTGCCAACAAGATTGATCGTGATGGTTTATTGCTTGCTAAAAACAATACTGCCAACATCGTTGGTACAGCAGGTACACCACCAACAGGTTTGATTACATATCTTACTGCTGGTGCTTATCTTGATTCTGAAGGCGCACCTCGTGATGGCCGCCGTTCATGTATCGTTGAGCCATTCACATCAGCAACTATCGTTGACAGCTTGAAAGGTCTTTTCGTACCACAAGAAGCTATTGGCGAACAATATCGTAAAGGCTTGATGGGCCGTGATTCTGGCGGTATGAACTGGAAACTAGATCAAAACGTTGTATCACATCAATTTGGTTCTTTCTCTTCTGCTGTATTGTCATGCAACGTAACAACTGCAACTGGTTTCCTAACATCTGGTTGGGCGCAAAGTTCTAACATTACTATTGCTGCGACATCTGCTGCTTCTGCAACATTCAATCAAGGCGATGTAATTACAATTGCTGGTGTATTTGCAGTCAACCCACAGAATCGTCAACCATACGGCTCTAACAAATTGCGTAACTTCGTTGTTAATGCACCAGTAACTATTTCATCATCTGGTTCAGCAACTGTAAACGTATCACCAGCAGTTATTACTGCGGGTCAGTTCCAAAACGTTTCAATAACATCAACTGGTTCACAATCTGTTACACCATTCAACAACACAGGCGTAGTATCACCACAAAACATCATCATGCACCGCAATGCGTTTACTCTAGCAGTAGCCGATCTTGAGTTGCCAGATGGCGTTCACTTTGCTGGTCGTGCTTCAGACAAAGAAATTGGCTTGTCAATGCGTGTAGTTCGTCAATACACAATTAACAATGACTCAATTCCTACTCGTCTTGATGTATTGTATGGCTGGGCTCCACTCTACCCAGAGTTAGCTTGCCGTGTAGCTGCTTAATGACAAAGGGGGGATTGAGTTCTCCCCTACTTAATAACAGAAAAGGAAATTATTATGGCTAATCCAGGCCCAGCAAGTACCACCAGTAATCACCCACAGAATATTACCAGCAACCAATCCATTCGTTTGTTAGGTTATGCTCAAGGTGTAAACGTAAACGCAACAGGCGATACAGTATTGCCAATTATCAACTCATCAACTTACTCTGTAAAATTTGTAGTTGTAACTAATGCTTCTATCAGCTTGTCATCTGCAGCTGCTGGTTTGTTCACAGCACCATTAGCAGGCGGTACAGGTATTGTTGCTAACGCTGCATTGTCAGCTTGTACAGGCCCAACTGTTGTTTCAGAACGTACAGTAGCTTCTACAGCAGCACAAACAGGCCAGAACTTATACTTCAACGTAGCAACAGCGCAAGGTGCTGCTGCAACTGCTGATGTGTATGTATATGGATACGATTTTTCGTAAGACTTAACTTAATGCTATAATATCCTTTACAAAACAATGTAGGGGATATTATGGGCATTATTTATAAATTTGAATTTCCAAATAGCAAATGCTATGTAGGAATGACAAAACAAAAATTATATAGACGGCTATCTGTTCATAGGCGTGATGCAAAAAAAGGTTGTAATTTTGCTGTTCATAGGGCTTGGCGTAAATATGGCGAACCTATAGTAACAATTATTTATGAAGTGGATAATTTGTTATTAAGAGAATATGAACAACAAGCAATTAAAGAATTAAATACTTTAGTTCCAAATGGATATAACTTAACCACTGGCGGTGATGGTGGCTGGGAAATTTCAGATGAAACAAGAGAAAAGTTGTCAATAGCTAAAAAAGGCAAAAAGTTTACAGAGGAACATAAAAGAAATTTAAGTGTTGCTCAATTGGGAAATAAAAAAGCTAAAGGTTATTCTCAATCCAAAGAACATATTGCAAAAAGAGCCTTGTCAAATACGGGTAAAAAACGTACTCAAGAATTTAAAGATAAAATGTCTAAAATTGCATCAACCAAAACAATGTCACAAGAAACTAAAGATAAGATAGCAAAATCTATGAAACTTAAACGGCTTCAATCTAATTGGAGCACTAAAACAAAAGCTGCTTAATAGACTATTGCTATTCTTTTTAGGGTAGCTTTTTTTCTATTTAAGTCTATAATTAGAGAAATTCTTTGCAAAGGAAATCATCATGTCATCTACCACTATCACTCGTGGCAATGCTTTAGAAACATTTTATATCGGCCCATCATTAACACCAGCTTCAGTTGCTACTTACACAACAGCAACTCAAACATTTAACGTTCCAGGCTTACGCACAACAGATATTATTTTAGCAATTGGCGCACAAGGCGCACAAACTGCTGGCATTATTACTGCTGAATGTGATTGCTTTACTGCTGGCGTATTGTCATTCCAATTTGCCAATACAACATCTGGTTCAGTAACTCCATATTCTGGCACTTATGTATTCCAAATCACTCGTTCAGAAGGCCCATTGCCTACAACGGCAGTTTAAGGATTAAATCATGGCTAATACTTCAGTAATTCGTACCGCAGGCAAAACGTATGGTTTCGCAGTCACATCAACTTCATACGCATCAACATTGATTGATGATACGACTAATGACCAAGTAAACTTTGCTTCATTCTTAAACGTTGGCTCTGGTGCTTGTTTAGTGCGATTTACGAACTATTCGCCATGTCCTACTGCTATTTGGGCAGCTGACGGCACAGCACAAGAAGGTTTTGTATTGCCACCATTGATGGAAGTGCCTATTGTGCTTGCGACACCTACATCACCATTTTATATGACTGCTGTATGTCCAAGTGGATCGTCAACCACATTATATGTAACACCAGCAGCAGATCAAAGTTAAGGATTAATGATGTCAGCATTTAATGGTATAGCAAATACAAATACAGTCAATTATGTGCCTGTTCAAGCTACTTTTGACAGTTCTGGTAACTTCATCACTTTTATTGGCCCTGGTGGAGTGCCGTTTACTATTGCAAGTGGTTTGGCAATAAATACAACTTCAATCACAGGTGGAACAAGTGGTCGTGTATTGTATGACAATGCAGGCATAGTAGGTGAATTAGCTACAACAGGCACGGGTAATGTTGTATTAAGTGCATCGCCTACAATGACAGGAAGTGTTGTTGTTAGTGGCACTAACTCAAACATTACAGTTAATAGTTTGTATTTTGGTCGTGGTATTAGTAATGATGTTCGCAATCTAGGATTAGGTTCAAACATTCCTTACATCAATTCTGGTGATGGTCGCTATTTGACTGCGCTAGGCACAAATGCTTTAGCAAATTATGGCAATGCTCCTGCAACTGGCGTTTTAAACAATTCAACGGCTGTAGGGTATAACGCTTTAGCTAATAATTATGATGGTTCTGATAATACTGCTGTTGGTTATAATACTGGCGGTACTAATGTCAACGGAACAAATGAAAGAAATATATTTATTGGTTCTAAAGCAGGATTATTTTTAGGTGAAAATTGCACAGACAATGTATTTTTAGGATATAACTCTAATCCATATACAACAACACAAATTGCTTCTAGAAGTATTGTTATTGGTTCTAATGCAAAAAATGCTTTAAACGCAGTTTACAATACAGTAGTTATTGGAGATAGTGCAGTAGGTCATATTGATAACACAGTCACTATTGGTAATAGTGAAATGATTAACACTTATATTAATGGACTTGGATTTAGCTTTGGTTCTGAATTACCTACTTCTGGGACACTTAATGGTTCATTAGATTTATTAACTACAAGCAACGTTAACTTAACAAAAACTATTAATATTGGAACAGGAACAAGTAGTAGTTCTTCAGCCATTAACATTGGCGCAAGTAACTATACAACAACAGTTAATGGTGCATTAACAGTTAATGGTTTATTTAAGCCCAAACAAGCTACCACAGCGGGTGCGCCAGCTTATGTTAAAGGTGCAATATACTTTGATACTACACTAAACAAACTTCGTGTTGGTGGTGCTACGGCATGGGAAACAATAACTTCGGCTTAAGGATTAATAATGGCAACGCTATTTAATAACGTAGCAAATACTAATACTGTTAATTATGTACCTGTACAGGCTACATTTAGTGCTTCTGGTGGCTTTCTTACATTTATTGGGCCAGGTGGCGTTCCATTTACTGCTGGTGGTAGTTTATCAATCAATTCAACATCAATCACAGGTGGCACATCTGGTCGTGTATTGTTTAATAATGCGGGTACTGTAGGTGAAAAGACAGTTACAGGTACAGGAAATGTAGTTTTAAGCGCATCACCTACATTATCTGGAACAGTAAATCTATCTAGTCTTACTGCATCTCAAGCAATATTTACAGATGCAAGTAAAAATATAGTAAGCAAAGCAGTTACAGGAACGGGTAGTGTTGTATTAAATACAGATAATCCTACATTTGCTGACGATGTTTCTGTTACTGGCAATATAGCTGCTGGTTCGGGCGGTTTTGGAAATATATCTGCTAACACTGGAACTTTTTATGGAAGTATTACAGTTAATGCATACCCAATAAGTAGTGGGGCAAATCTTGATACATTAAGTATTGCTATTGGTACAGGTGCGCTTTCACTTACAACTTTTAGTTTAGACAATACTGCTATTGGAAATAATGCTTTATTAAATGTGACAGATGGATATAACAATGTTGCTCTTGGAAACAATGCTGGAAAATTTTTAACTAGCGGTTATAGCAATATATATTTTGGGTATGGTTCATCTGTTAGTAGTGGAAGTGTTCACGATGAAATTGTAATTGGCAATCAAACAGGTGGTGGAAATTACACAACAATAATTGGTAATGTACAAACAACAAGCACAAAGCTGATGGGAAAACTTGTTACATCTACATACACAGTAGCAACACTTCCTACAGGCACAGCTGGCTCACGTTCCTTTGTTACTAACGCACTAACACCAACATTTGGTGCAACAGTTGTAGGCGGTGGTTCAGTAGGCGTTCCTGTATATCACGATGGCACATCTTGGAAGGTAGGTTAATGTGACACAACCAATTGACTTAATATCAAGAGCATTAAAAGACATAGGTGCTTTAGCTAGTGGTGAAACTCCATCGCCAGATGAAGCGCAAGATGCTTTTGATATGCTCAATGACTTAATTGATCAATGGTCTAATGAGGACATGATGGTTTTCAATGTAACGGAAATTATCTTCCCTATTGTGCCAGGTCAAATTCAATACACGATTGGCCCTAATCCATCTACATTAAACTTTGTGGGCGCAGCGTTCACAGGATCAATTAGTGGCAATGTATTAACAGTCACGGGCATTAATTCTGGCGCAGTAGCTGTAGGTCAAACATTAGATGGCTCTGGCATCACAGATGGTACAAAGATTGTACAAACATTGACAGGTGCTGGCGGTAACGTAAATGAGCAAGGAACGTATTTGCTTAATAAAAATTACGTTACTCCAGTAGCATCACAAGTGATTACTGCTTACTACCAAAAACCATTAGGTATTGATTCAGCTTATGTGCGTATTAATACTAACTCTAATGGTCAGCCTGTTTTAAATGGTGGTCTAGATTATCAAATAGCTTGTATTGCGCTAGATGACTATAGCAAAATTGGTTTAAAAACATTAAGTGGCCCGTGGCCTAAAGCATTATATTTTAATCCAAATGAAGAATCTGGTAACTTATTCTTATGGCCTAACCCATCACAGGGTGAAGTGCATATGTTCGCATCTACTATTTTTAGACGATACGATTCTATTAACGACACAGTAATCTTGCCACAAGGCTACTCTATGGCACTTCGCTGGTGTCTAGCCGAACGATTAATGCCAATGTATGGCAAAGCATCAGCAACACAAATTACAATGATTAACGCTTACGCATCGCAAGCTAAAGCAACACTTAAACGCACCAATATGAAACCAATGCAAACTGCTAGCTTTAGTGATGCTATGTTAAGTGGCAGACAAAAAGATGCTGGTTGGATTTTAAGCGGTGGATTCTTTAGATAAATTAAGGACTTACAATGGCATCGACTACATTTGTAGATAACAGTAGTATTATTTATGCTTCATGGTTGAATGACATAAATGCTACTACTTATAATGGCACTTTTATCTCATCCACAATTACACCATCTAATTTAGTGTGTAATGGATCAGTATCGGGAACAGGCTTTACAGGTCTAGTCAACAATACTTTATCTGCACCAGGTCAGATTGGTAACGGAACGCCTAACACAGGTGCGTTTACTACATTATCGGCAACAACTCCTGTTGCAGTATCATCTGGTGGAACAGGATTATCTACACTAATTGCAAACAATGTTATTTTAGGCAATGGCACTTCTGCACCATCATTTGTTGCACCAAGCACTACAGGTAACGTATTAACATCTAATGGTACTACATGGATAAGTTCTGTGCCTGTAACAGGTGGCATGACATTATTAGGTACTATTACAACAACAAGTGGTACATCACAATCATTAACAGGATTAACATTAACAGGATATAAACAAATTCAATGCCAATTAAATGGAGCATCAATTTCAAGTTCGGGTTCAATTCAAATAAATGCTAAAGCAATCATGTCTGCTACGACATCAAATGTATATGGCATAGTTTTAATTGATTTAACAACTGGATATTTTTCAGCAAATACAGGTGATTTAGGAGGCACTGGCACAAGTGCTACCTTTGTAAACAATTCGGGGTTAACAACGGCAAGTACATCAATTACTTTTACAGCAAGTGCTGGTACTTTTGATAATGGTTCAATTTTGGTTTATGGAGTAAGATAATAAATGGCTGATTTTGGGTTTGTTGGCCCTAGTTATGAAGCACCTTCTATCTATCAAGATGGGCAGGAATGTATTAACTTTCGCCCAGAGATTGATCCGTTAAAACAACCTGGTCAACGTGGTGTTGTTTCTTTATATCCAACACCAGGCTTAACTACTAAAATTGTATTCCAAAACAAAGAAGAAGTGCGGGGCATGAGAACTTTGTCTGGCAATCAATATATGGTTGCTGTAGTCGGTTCTTATGTTTACGTTTTAACTTACGATTATCAACCAACAATGATTGGTCAATTAAACTCAAACACAGGCCGTGTTGGGATTATTGATAACGGATTAAACGTTTACATTGTAGATGGCACTTATCGCTATACATGGAGAATATCTAATCCAGCAGCAGCAGCATTTACAGGTTCTATTAGTGGCCCAACATTAACAGTCACTTTAATGAAAAGTGGCACGATTACAGTAGGTCAATCATTATTTGGTCTAGGTGTGACTGCTGAAACTATCATTACAGGATTAGGAACAGGTACAGGTGGTGTTGGTACTTATACAGTCAATCTTACTAACTCTTTAACAGCTAGAGATATGAACTCTGCTGCGGTTGCAGCAACAATGACAGGTTCAATTAGTGGCACTACATTAACTGTTACTGCGGTCACAGGAACAATATATCCAGGACAAACAGTTCAAGGTGTCGGTGTAACGGCAGGAACGATTATTACTAGTTTAGGTAGTGGTACAGTCATTGCTGCACCAACTATTACTACGGCAGGCACAGGCTATGCTGTAAACGATACTGTAACTGTATTGGGTGGTATATACGGAACAACTCCAGCTACTTACACAGTATCAAGTATTGGTGCAAGTGGCGCAGTCACAGGTTTAACACAGACTAACGCTGGTGCTTATACATCAACACCAGCTAATCCTGCTTCAACATCATCTAGCGGTAATGGTACAGGCTTAACACTTACTTTAACATTTGGTACAGGTGCAGGTGGTACAGGTACTTATGTTGTAAGTGCATCACAAACTGTTGCATCTAGAACATTATATGCTTTGAACTTTAGCACAATGCCATCAACCGATGGTGCGTTTAGTGGTGCGACTTCTGTTGACATTGTAGATAACTACTTTGTATATAACAGACCAGGCACTCAACAATTTGGTGCATCCAATCCATTGTCACCTATCAGTCAAGGATTAAGTTTCTCTAGTAAAGATGGCGCACCAGATAACTTGGTTTCATTGATTGTAGATCATCGTGAGATTTATTTAATGGGTGAAACATCGTCAGAAGTGTGGGTGGATGTAGGTACATTCCCATTCCCATTCCAACGTATTCCAGGCACTTCTACACAGCATGGTATTGCTGCTAGAGCATCTGTTTACAGACTAGGTAATTCGTTTGCTTACTTATCACGCAACAATCGTGGTCAAGCAATGATTATGCAGATGAACGGATACACTCCGACCAGAATATCTAATCACGCTGTAGAACAGACTTTGGTCGGTAAGTATGTAGATGATGCACTTGCATGGACATATCAACAAGAAGGCCATGAGTGCTATGTAATAACATTCCCTACGCTAGATTTAACGTGGGTATATGATGCAACTACTACTATGTGGCATAAATGGTTGGCTGTAGATACATTAAATGTATTCCATCGTCATCGTGGTAATTGCTGTGCGGTATTTAATGGTCAAGTATTAGTCGGTGATTATCAGAATGGTATTATTTATTTACTTGATCCCGATAACTACACAGATAATGGTAATGAGATTCGCAGAGTAAGACGTGCGCCACATATTGTGACTGATTTACAACGCCAATACTTACAAGAATTACAAATACAATTCCAGCCTGGTGTTGGATTGACAGGTTACTCACAGTCTAGCTTTTCACCAGTTAATGCTGTAGCTGGAATTGGTATTGCAGGGATAGCAGTTGCAGGCACAGGTATTGTTCAGACTGTTGGCTCTAATCCACAGGCTATGTTGCGTTGGTCAAATGATGGCGGTTCTACATGGTCAAATGAACATTGGACATCAATTGGTCAAACAGGTAAATATAATAATCGTGCTATTTGGCGCAGACTAGGTTGGTCAAGAGATAGAGTTTTTGAAGTTGTCGTAACTGATCCAATAAAAGCAGTTATAATATCTGCTAATCTTAAAGCTGAAGCAGGGGAAAGTTAATGGCTAACGGAATTTATGGTACAAGTCAGACAAATCCATACCCACAGACAGAGTTTTTAGATAGACAAACTAATCGCCCTAGTCGTGCATGGCAACAGTTTTTTCTTAACTTACTTAACTTTACTAGTTCAGCAACAGCAACAACAGGTACTGCCACACTACCTGCAAAGCCCGTAGGCTTTATAAATGTTAGCGTTGATGGTAAACCATACAAAGTGCCTTATTATAATGTCTAATGAACAGTTATTTAAACAGCTAGAGGGTACTTTTGAAACAGACCCTAATGTAGTTCATCATTTTTCTGATGGATTATATGCAAAGCAAATGGTAATACCAAAAGGATTTATGGCTGGTAAACATTTACATGATTACAGTCATTTTAGTATTTTGGCTAAAGGTAAAGTAATTGTAAGAACTGATAGTGATGAAGTTGAATATGTAGCACCTGCGTGTATTGAGATAAAAGCTAATACTTATCACACGATAGAGGCTTTAGAAGATTGTGCTTGGTTCTGTATTCATGCAACTGATGAAACTGATGCTGATAGCGTTGATGATGTATTGATTTGTAGGAAGGATTAATTATGGCGTTCGGATGGTTGGCTGCGGCCACAATAGGTAGTTCATTATTAGGGGCTGATGCAGCATCAAGTGCTGCGGATCAACAAGCGCAAGCTGCTGCAAATGCACAGGCTCAACAAAGAGAAATGTTTAATATTCAAAATAAACAGTTAGCACCACAACGTGCTACTGGTTATGCTGGATTAAATAATATTAATGCTATGTTGTCTGGGCCATCACAAACATATGATGCTCAAGGAAACCCAATTGGTACTCAAACAGGTACTGGTTATTTAACACATCAATTCAATAACCAAGACTTAAATGCTCAACTAGCACCTAATTATGACTTTCAATTAAAGCAAGGTCAGCAAGCTAACCAATACGCTAACAATGCTACAGGGGGTTTGGTTGGCGGTAATGCAATGAAATCAATGCAAGACTACACACAAAACTTTGCTGGAAACGCTTATCAACAAGCCTTTAATAATTACAACACTCAACGTGGCAATATTTATAATACATTGGCTGGGATTGCAGGGTTAGGTCAAGCAGCACAAAATACAACAGCAAATCTTGCAAGCAATACAACTAATGCTATTGGTCAATTAGGTATAGGTGCAGCAAATGCTGGTGCAGCAGGAACAATTGGTGCAACAAATGCAATTACAGGTGGCATTAATAATTTAGCCAATATGAATTATTTGGGGGGAATATTAAATCCATCAGCAAGCGGTGGTATGTCAAATGTTTCACCTGGTATTCAATTTTCATCTGGCGGTGGCGGTGGTAATGCTATTTCTAATTTTAACGTAGGATAGATCATGGCAGACTTTAATGTATCAGATGTAGCATCAAGAATTAATCCACCACAGCAAGTATCTATTGGAGATATGCTTAACATTGCTCGTGGCGCACAAGCATATAAACAAGCTAACGAAATTAATCCGTTATTAATTGAAGAAGCAAAAGCAACTCTTTCATCTGCACAAACAGGTGCTGAAAAAGCTAAACGTTCACTTGAGCCAGAGATTGCTAGAACTACTGCCGAATCTCAAAAATCAGTTTTAGGCGCACAACAATTTGGTGTTGATTTAAAAAAACATTATGCAGATACAGCTAGAAATATTTATGGAAGTCATTTAACTGATCCAGATTTTATTAATGGCAATTCAGAATCAATGACAAGAAAATTAGAAGCAGATCAAAAATATTTAGAAGAAATTGGTATTCCAACACATGATTCTAAAATGCACGACCAATTAATTGATTTAGCCAAAAAAGACCCTAAACAAGCATTTCAAATGATTAAAGCTGGTGTTTTTGCATCTGGTCAAAATCCTGCACAAACAACAATGGTTACTCCAAGACTTGAAACAATTAATGGAGTTCCACAACAAGTTACTCCTGCTGGCGGTGAAGTTACACCACTTCAAACACAAGTTCCATATCAACAACCAGTTACTGATGTAACAGGTAGAACTTCAATTCAACAACGTGGCTCTCGTGGTGAATATATTGGAATTGCACCATATCCAACAGCACCAGCAGCGCAACCAGGTCAACCAGGTCAACAATCGGAATTTTTAAATATTCCATTAGGCGAAACAAAAGAAAGTTTGGCTGTTATTACTGGTCAACGAAATGCAATTAATGCTGCTGCTCGTCAAGTTCCTGTTCAACAATTTAATGCAAATCAAATTATTAAATTGGCTGATATTACAGACACAGGTGTTGGTGCTGAAACATTAAGAAATCTTGGTGGCGGTTATGCTGCTTTGCCGTGGACTAATAACAATTCAACAAACTTTGACAAATTAGGACATTACATTGCTGCTAACTCCATTTCATTAGCACAGCAAGCTGGCCTATCTACTGATGCAGGCCGTTCATTACAAGAGCAAGCATCTGGCAGCACACGTTTTACTAAAGAATCATTAAAATCAGTTGCTAGAACTAATCGTGCTTTAGCTAGTGGTGTTGATTTGTTAAATCAAGGTATTGAAAACTCTATTCAATCTACTGGAAATCCATTTGCAGCAAGAAATTTCCAAAACCAATGGTCACAAACAGTTGATGTAAATGCTTTGCGTTTATATGATGGCCTAAAAAATAATGACCAACAAGCTGTTCGTGATGTTGTTAAAGAACTTGGTGGCATTAAATCAAAAGAATATAAAACAGTATTACAACGCATGGACAGAATGAAACAACTTATTCAAGGTCAACAATAATGGATGATTTAGATTTTTTATCTTCTGATTCAGTAAACAATAAAGTTCAAGGTGCTTTAGGTTATAAACCTAAACAATCAAGAACTACTGATGCCAATTTAGGAAATATTAGGCCTATTGGTAGCAACACAGGTTTTAATCAAATTGAAACTCGTGAGCAAGGTATTAAAGACATTGATAATAATTTATTAGCTTATGGTAAAAAGCATGGGATTAATACTTTAAGAGGTGTTATTTCACGTTGGGCACCAGAATCTGAAAATGATGTTAATGCTTATGTTAATACAGTATCTAAAAGATTAAGTCTTGGGCCAGATGAAAAAATTGATTTAAATGATGCAGCCGTTCGGCATTTAATTAGTGCTGGCATTATGTTGCAAGAAAAAGGCCCAAAATCAATTTACAGAATACAACAACAAAAACAGCCACAAACACAACAACAAGCACAACAACCTACAGATGATTTAGATCCATTAAAATATTTATCTGGTGCTAATGTTGATTTGGCTGTTCAAGGTGCAATGAAAGAAACTGCACCAGCACAACCAAAACCAAAACAAAAACAAACAACAATTCAAGATTTTGGCGGTAAAGTACAAAAATTTGCTATTGAAAATGCACCAACAAAAGAAGAGTTTGAACAACAAAGTATGTTGGCACCATTAAGTAAAGCATATGTTGGAATTAATAGACCATTACAAACACCAGAAGATAATATTAATTTAATTAAAAGTGCTGGTGCAGATGTTGCTGCAAAAGGAGAACGCATGGTGCGTGGTCTTGGCAATGTCATCATGCACCCTAGTGAAACATTTAAACAAATATATGAACATCCTGGTGAAACTTTGGCTAGTGTGGCAAAAGGTATTCTTTATAACCCAACATTAAATCCTTTAGCATTAAAACCAAACGTTGGTGCTGTTGAGAATTTAGCAACTAAAGCAACTAAACTAGAAGCCGCAAAAGGATTCCCAGAACCTAAAGCTAGTCCATTTAAAAGTTCTGGTGCAACCACAGACATTAATGCTCAATTCAATGCCAAAAAACCAACACAACAAAACGTTGGTGCAATGCAAACTGCACATGAAGCACAAGTTGTTAATGAATTGCAAAGCGCATCGCCAGAGTTACAACAAAAGTATGCAAATGTTAATCCATCTCACGTTGATGTTGATGCACTACAAACACATAAGCAATTTGATAAGTTTGGCATTCAACCAACTGAAGGTGAACTACATCAAGATTTAACTAAAATGTCTGATGAATGGAACTCAAGAGCAAAGCCTGGAAATGAAGAGTTATTAAAAAGATTTGAAGAAAGACATCCTAAACTTATTGAAGGCTTTAATACAATTAAAGAAAAAGTTGCGCCAGATGTTTATGAGCAAGATCCTGTTAAATTAGCTAGTATGCCTTTAGAGAAAATGAAAGCTGACTATGTTGGTGAACAAGCTAAAATTAAAGACTTGTATCAAAAAGCAAATGAAGCATCTGGTTCTGCTCAAAGCCCAATTGATGTTGGTGAACTTCAAGCAAACATTGCTCACGCTTTAAAATCAAAACAAAGAACTAGATATGTTCCGCAACGATTAAAAGATGATTTAGATGAAGCAATATCTAAAGGTCATTTAACGCCAGAAGAATATGAAAACTTTAGAACTGACACGGCTACAATTGCTAGAACATCTCGTGATCCGTTAGAGTCACAAGCTGCACACATTATCAGAGAACAATTAGAAAACGTGCCTGTAAAAGATGAGTTTTCTCAATACAAGCCTTTGTATGATGAAGCAAGAAAAGCAGTTAAAGAATTAAAAGATAAAGAAAAAAATCCTGCGTACAAAGCTGCAATTAGCGATACTAGAACGCAAGAAGAAATAGAAGCTGGCATACCACATCCAGCAGCAAATACTTTTATTGCAAAACATTATGGTGCAACAACACCACAAGTTAATATTGAAAGAATGTTGGAAATTATTGGTCGAGATAGTCCAGAACACCAAGCATTAAATGCAGCAAAGATTAATGAGTTTAAATTAAATTCTGGTGTTAAAAATGATGCTGGAAATGTAAGTCAAGCAACATTAAATAAAATTGTCCATCATCAATATGCTTCTAATTTGCCAGTTATGTTAGGGTCAGAAGCATTAAAAGATTTACAAGATTTAGCAGATGTTGCAAGAAAGACAGAACACATTAGAGGTGGCCCAGGCTTTGCTAATACAAGTAATACTGCTGTTGTTTCTGGAAGACAACAAGCTATAGAAAACGCAAAAGATGTTGCTAAAACATTTGCAGAAGCAAAAATTAATCTTGCAACTGGTGGTTTTGGTGGAACTTTAGGAAGAAAATGGTATAAAGGTAATAAAGAAGCAAGAGAACTTGCTGCACAAGAAGCATTAAGACAACAAGAATTACAGAAAAAGCTACATCCAAAAGCAACTAGACTATCAGACATAGGTAAGGATTAAAAATGAGTGTATTACTATCACCAATTGGTAACGGAATAAACTTTCTAACAACAACAGGTCTGCCATTAGCTGGTGGACAGTTATACACTTATCAAGCAGGCTCTAGCACCTTACTTGCTACTTATACTGATGTAAACGGCTTAATCCCTAACACTAACCCTATCGTATTAGGAACTGATGGTAGGTTGCCAAGTGAACTATGGTTCACACAAGGTTACAACTATAAGCTAGTATTAAAAGATGCAAATAGTACGTTGATTGCGACATACGATAATCTTTATGGAATATTGGCTAACGCTTCAACAACTACATCACCATTCACTACAGGCATGATTTTAATTTGGTCTGGTGCTACTGGTACTATTCCTAGTGGCTGGGTGTTGTGTGATGGTAACAATGGTGCGCCAGATTTGCGTGATCGTTTTGTTATCGGTGCAGGTAATACATATTCTGTATCACAAACAGGCGGTAGTGCTGATGCCGTTGTTGTTTCACATACGCACACGGCAACTTCTGTAGTAACAGACCCTGGTCACTTCCATACAATTACAAACATTTCTGATGTTGAATCGGGTAATGGTAAAGTTACAGTAGGTAGTGGTGCTACAGCAGGAACACCACCAAATACAGATAGCAAAGTAACAGGCATTACTGTGGCTACAACAAACACAACCGCTGGTGTAAGTGGCACTAACGCTAACCTACCACCTTACTATGCCTTGGCCTACATTTTCAAAACTTAAGAGATTAATCATGGAAACTCAATCATTACTTAACATATTATTTGGCGCAGGACTTTCTGTTATTGGCTGGTTTGCTAGACAATTATGGGATGCTACACAGTCACTTAAAAACGATGTTTCACAATTGGAATTAAGTGTGTCAGAAAATTATGTTAAAAAAGTAGATATAAATACTCGTTTTGACAAAATGGAAGCAATGCTAGAAAAACTTTACGACAAGCTAGATCATAAGGCAGATAAATAATGTTTACTCTTTTAACAACGATTGTATCTTTTCTTTCTGGTGGCCTACCAAAGATTTTAGAATACTTCCAAAACAAGTCTGATAACAAACATGAGTTGCAAATGGCTCAACTTCAGATGACACAGCAACTAGAATTACAGAAACTAGGATATGTTGCACAGAAAGACTTGGAAGAGATTAAGTTTAATGAAGTAAAGGAACAGACAGCATCATCTGATCTATCTGCTGCATTGGCTAACGATACTTCATCTGGAATTGGTGCAAGTACATGGGTAATTAATATTCGTGCGTTGGTGCGCCCAGCAATCACTTTTGGATTGTTCGCTATATTCTTATTTGTTGAGATATTTGGTTGCTGGTATGCTTATTATAATGGCGTTAAGTTTAACGATGCGCTACCGCTTTTATGGAATCAAGATACACAAACAGTCTGGGCATCGATAGTAGGTTTTTATTTTGGTTGCCGTCACTTTGCTAAATGAAAACATCGCAGCAAGGGTTAAAACTAATTGAACGCTTTGAGGGCTTATCTCTTACGCCATATAAAGATTGTGTTGGTCTTTATACTATTGGTGTGGGTCACCTTATTGGTGACGGCAGGAGTTTGCCTAGTAGTTGGAATCGCACATTTACTGTAAATGAAT
>Ga0136644_10000451_pt1 | contig 32823 bp, 37 predicted proteins | sample C_130820_EF_Meta_FD_94780 | JGI IMG/M metagenome (GOLD analysis project Ga0136644, IMG submission 94780) | Freshwater microbial communities from Lake Croche, Canada to study carbon cycling - C_130820_EF_MetaG (v2) (version 2) | ecosystem: Environmental > Aquatic > Freshwater > Lake | place...
CCTGTTCCTGTTGCTGTTCCTGTTCCGGTTGCTGTTGCTGCTCATGTTCCTGAGGTAGAAGTTGTTCCCGAAATTGCAGTTGCTTCTGTTCCTGTTCCCGATGTTCAAGACGCTTCTGTTCAAAACCATAATTTTCCGGATATACATATGGCAGGAGGTGGTGAAAGAACTTCTTACGAAATGGATGAAGAAGTTAAGAGGAACGTTCACGAAAGAGGTAATGGTACATGTGGTCATTGCGGTCTTCCTATCTTATGTGGTTATGTTAAACAGATAGCTCACATGAAACGGAAAGATGACAATGGTGATTACACTGAAGATAATCTGATGAGCACGCATCAATTCTGCGATTCTAACTTTGATGCAGGTCAACTAATCTATGATATTATTCCAGACATGATTTGGAAGAATGCATATACCCAAGCGTATAAAGTAGATTATAATCAATATCGTAATATTTTAAAACAAAATATTTTGGCTAGATGGGAATGGGAGAAAAATCAACCGGAAAAGTGGGGCAATAACCTTACAAATGATACATTTAGAGAAACACTACACAATCGTGGATACACACTCCATTCTATTAACAGTCCGTCTCCTTAATTCGAGGAATAAAATTCATAGGAAATCCCATATCTATACCTTTCTTTACCACTTTATTTTTCCCCCAGAATGATCTTGATGGAGAAACATCTTCTGTTATGGTACCAAACAACATGTCCTCATCTTTTTCCGAATTAAATTCTTCAGGTGCCTCCATTTCTTTACATTCGAAATGGCGTATCAATGCACGGACATAATAATCGAATGCTTCATTTACTTCTGTAGTTACTTGGTGATTTTCATTGTCTAAGAAATTTTTTGTTACACTTACAATTCTATCTCTGTATTTGTTTATTTTTTTTAAGTGTTCTAAATGTTCCTGATGTTTTTTAGGATCGTTTTGAGAAATATACCGATTATAATGATTTTTATTCATAAGCAATTCTAGCGTTACTTTGTCTACAAACTCATTTACTATTGGTTTTGGATCGTTATCCTCTTCTGACATACTATTTATTATTGTTATATAAATACTATATTATAAACGAAAAATAAAGGTTTTACAGATTTAGTAATCTACATAGATGTTCATAAATTAATTATTAATATAGCGATAAAAAATATATCGTTATGTTATACTTAAGATATGTCTAATAGTTTCGGAACGCCTATCGGTGGAGGATATACACCAAAGTTTAATACAAGCAATAATTTAGGTGGGCCATTTAATGGTTATTCACCTCAACAATCTAATACTAATTACAAAGATAGTGAAATAGTAATGACTCGTAGAGTTCTTACAAAATCTTGGAACGGCAGAGGTGCTGTTGGAACTGATGGCGTTGATAATCAGCATAAACGCGTTGTTACTCCTTTTCGCGCGATTAACAATTTAGGAGATTTTTTAGGGCGCCAAAATTATGTTTGTGGCGGTCCTAATCAAATCAACAAATCACGCCCTGGATTGCAAGGGAGATTCGGTAGTATAATATCCGGATGCGACGGAACTGGCGTTCCTGCTTCAGTATGCAATAATCGTTTTGTTCCTGATTCGTCTGACTATATCAGATTTAAGAAACAAAGTGCCATTAACAAAAACTACAATGATTTAGGATTTGGTGGGGATATCCATAATGCTTCGTTCGTTGCTAGAATGGCTGTTCACCGTGGTATCAGGGCCATTTAAAGGAAACCTACGGTTTCCTTTTAAACCTTCCCTTTAAATTAAATCAGTAGTAAAGGATGGGTTTAAGAGAAACCCCACTACCTCCTTCTTAAAAATTAACTCAGTAGTAGAGGAGGGGTTTAATGGGAACCTAGGTTCCCCTTTTTTGTATTTATATTATATAAAAGTAAAGTATATAATATGAGCAATCCAATTTTTATTAAGCAAATTATGAATAACAATCAACTAGCTTTTACAAAAGCTATGCCTTTAAAAGATAGAACATCCGATGTTACGAGTGATTTTGAGTTAGGGCGCAAAACATATATTAAAACATACCAACCGGCGTTAACAAATTCTGCCGCAGAACAGCTTTTAACCCCTCCTCGCTACGGACCTAGTGGAAAATCTCGAATCCTCCCTACTGTATTCGATAGCACACATACACCAAACCAAAAGAAATGGATGGGTTCCACTAACCGCGATTCTTCCCAAGTAATATCTAATCGCAAAAATAATGCTGTTGGCAAAGGTACTTTAAATCTACCCACGACACAACAATCAAACGCATCTGCTACATTAGTAGGTTGTAGTTTGATTAATGGATCAAATTATTGGTCAACAGATGGAGTAACATGGAACCAAGCTAATACAGAAACAGGTTCACTTGATACTATTTGGACAGGTTCAAATTGGTTGTCTACTGGCGTAAATTTTGGTCAAGGAGTTATATCAACTTCTACAGATGGTATAGATTGGACTTTTAATGAAAACAGTGGAGGATTCTTTGACGTTGGTCTAGCAGTAGCAACTAAAAATAATAATATAGTTGTTTTAGGAGAAAATCCTCCTGAAAGTCCCATAAGTCCTAGTCCTTCTGGATTAACTGATACGTTAATATACTCCGAAGATTCAGGTGCAACTTGGTCTTCTGTAGAAAATAGTAATAATGTATTTACAAACACGAGATCGTTTGCCGGAGTTAAGTTAAAGGGCGGACTGATATCTTTTGGTAATGTCTGGGTCGGTACTGGATCTGGACCAAACTCTATAGGTTATTCTTCAGAACTTAATGGAAGTATATGGCATGGAGCAGTTTCCACAGTACATACTGTACAAGATACTAGTTCTACTATCTTTCAAATAGGAACGGGAATAGCGAACAGTGAAACCCTTTGTGTTTCTGTTGGATTTTCTATTTCAGGCCTAGTACTTTTTGGTTCAGAAGGCGAGACAATTGAAATATTGCCATCTAAATTAATTGCATGGTCAGAAAATGGAATAAATTGGACACCCGCTACTCTAAAGAATCCAGACAATACTGTCATAAATACAGTTGATATTCCACATTATATGTCTACAGATGTTGCGTTTAACGGTTCCAAATGGGTAACAGTATGTGTTGATTTTCAGGTAGAAATTGCTAATGGATACGTGTTTGTATCTGATAATGGAAAAGATTGGATTTTGCATCCAATGTTTGAAAGTTTCTTTCCATTAAGTATAGTTTGGAATGGGGAATTATGGATATCAAGTGGGTTTTATAATAGTTTTGGTAATGCAACATTTCTTTATTCGACCGATGGAATAAATTGGGAACTAAATCCAGAAGTAACGCCGAACCTTTTCTTAAAGATGGAATGGAACGGAGAACCATCTTATAATTCCAATAACCCGACTAGCTCTACTAATACACTTCTTTCGTTCACTAACGGTAATGATAAAAATCTAATAAACCATACTCTTCGACGCGTTCGTGGTGGTGGGGCAGTTCCTCCTCCCAAAAAATCTGCTAGTCCTAGCCATACATTCGTTCCAAGTCCAGGAACACATCCATATATGCAACCAGGATTCAAAGGAAAAATAGGAGGATACTTCCCTAACTCGAGATATAATACAAATCTGTAAACTTTAGGAAATTTCTTGTATATATATATATATATATAGAAGGTAAAATGCCTACTAAAAAACACTCAACAAAATTTAGGAAAACCAAGAAAATTTCTGGTGGAAAAAAACAAGCAACCCTAAAATATACAGGGAGAATGGATAATGGCACGTATACAGGAAACGTTTTTAGAGAGGGAAAGGGAGAACAACAATTTAATGATGGTAGCGTTTTTAAAGGTCTGTGGAGGAGGGATGAACCATGGTGGGGAGAGATGACTTTTCCAGTAAAAGGAAGATTTAAAGGAGCTTTTAAAAATTTTTTGCCATATTATGGTCGAATGTACGATTTGGACAAATCAGTTAAGACACCATTATACTATTATTATTTCGGTAAAAAAACACTTGAAATGCCAGGGGGGTTTAATTCAGATGCAAGGGCGTGGGCGTGGGATGGAAAGGATATCTTGAAACGAATGCAAGAGAGTGGGTGGTGGGATGAGAATTATTCGTCTGAGGAGGAGTCGTCTGACACGGATTTGTCCGCCATACAGTGGCCCGGGTCGCAAGACACGGAGTCGGAGTAAGGCACGCAGCATTCCGACGTGCATGCGTGGCAGTTCTCGGCGGGGATTTCCCCCCTCGAGGACTTCCCCCTCCCCACACTTACTCAAAAGGAAGATAAGCTAACATTAAGAAGCGACCGATTCTGTATTCATATCCGGGGAAGACGCAAAAGAATGACCTTATTTAAAAACCATATAAATATATATATTCTAATAAATATATATTTATGGAATTCGAAGAGCCCTCTAAAACAGTATACACAATTTATAGCAAAAGCGGATGCACTTATTGTACAAAAGTAAAAAAGCTACTTCAAGAGAAAAATTATGCATTTGATCTCATCGATTGCGATGAATATTTGCTAGAAGATAAAGAAGGGTTTTTGAAATTCATTCAGGAAAGAGCCGGAAAAGAATACAGAACATTTCCTATGATTTTTCGTTGCGGAGAATTTGTAGGTGGGTTTAACGAAACAAAACTATTGATTGATAAAGAATGTGCTTTTGAATTTTAGACCATTGCACATTGAAAATGCGCAATCAGCATCACGTTACTCACTCATAACCGCCAACGAAGTGGGTGACCGTTCCTTGTAAATCTGTAATAATAAGATACATTAGCGCAAAAAATTGAAATTAATATTAATGTGTAATATTAATTTAACACGACCAAATGGCGTCTATTTCTAGAATATGTCATACAGTTAGCAATTTATATGATAGAGTAAGAGGTGATAAAGAAGATTTTATAGATGAGAATGAATTTGAAAATAAAGTTAATGATTTACACACTATTGGTTTTATGGAAGTCCATGTCATGGATGATATTAATATTTATTCGGCTAGACATAATTTAAGATGGGCTGATTTTGTTCATATCGACGATAGTATAAAGAAATCTATTCTACTTAATCTTATTGAAAATCCTACTACATTCTTTGTTTTACAGAATACCCAAAAAGGAAAAATGAGGATCGTTTCTCTAGAAGTAAAAAAATGGGCCGACGACACTAGAGTTAAACCTGTTTCTTTTATAATAGTCGATAATGACCAAACCCTTGCAGACCAATCATGCGATGGTATTACAAAAGTATTTGGCGATCAAAGATACAAAATGTTTCTACTATCAAGTTCTAGCAATACAAAATTTGAATTTATTAAAACTTATATTGATGCTTATTCCCATGACGAAACTGGTGAATATCATATGCCAATAATAGTTCTACTATCTAATGTAAAACAATACGAGAAAATGCTAAGATTATTATCACATATAAATAACAAGGTTGTAAATTATAATTCAAAACTTAGATATGGCGTTGTTTGGGACGAGGCAGATAAAACATACAAATCTTTGAGAAACAAAAGAATCACTATTAATGGCGATTCTGTGTCATGTTTAACTTATTTTACAGATAATACTAATGCTCTTTACCGTCTTGGGTTTGTTACGGCTACTGACGGTGACTTGCTAGACGAAGATTATCCGGAATGTGCAAATGCATATCTATATCCTGTTGAAATAAACGCGGATGATCATCAACATTATCGAGCTTTGCACCATCCTGAATCTGTAACACACAGAGTTCCTTTTAAATCAAGACATACTAATAATTCTTATGCAAAAGAAGTAATTGATAACCATCTTGACCACTTTACAAAGCCAACTGTTCTTCAATCTGGAGAAATCTATTACAGGAAGATTATAATTAATTCCAATTCTAGAACTGAAGAAATGAAAGAATTTGCTAAGTGGGCTAATACAAAGGGTATGTATTCATGTGTATTTAATGGTTACGGAGGCGCAAGTGTTAAAGTATTTAAAGATGGACATCTTATTGGAACTCATAAAACAAGGGGTAAAAAGTTTAATGAAACATTATTCTATATCTATAAGAAGTATAAGCTTTGCGATAAACCAATTGTTATTATAGGAAGACGTAAGGTAGATCGAGGATTGGGATTTCATTATTCTCCAAGAACTAATGAAGAGATTAAAATTGATGGGGAGTTAGGAGTGCTTATTACAAAAAACAAAGAGGGTCTTATTTGGACTGACATTATATTGGGAAAGATAGAAGATAAGAATACAGCTGCTCAAAAAGCCGGACGATTAGCTGGTATTATTGGAAATTCTCCTCAGTATAGTGGAATTAGTCACTATTGGACCGATGAAAGTACAGAAAACCTCATTCGAAGACACAATACGATCGTAGACGAAAGTAATAATAGCTTTGGTTGTTCTGTTTTGCAAGCAGTTAGACATGCCGAAGACACAACGCCGATTGTTAGAGTAAACCACCGTACTGATATTAATACATTTCTTGTTTATAATAACGAAGACGATGTTAAAAATGTATGTAGATATCTTGATTATTATTACAGAGCAACTTCGGTTTCAACTGAAGGACCAAATACAGGATTCCGTGAAACAACGCTTAACGGTCCTAAACTTAAAGCTTCTTTAATACAAGCTATTGATAAGGTACCAACAGCTTATGGTGGTGGAGCTGCAGCATACCGAACATATTATCCTTGTTATAAAGACATTAATGATCCAACGTCTCTATATTTCGTTGTGATTATTAGACCTGGTACTGATGTTGCAAAGCTTCAACACGTAAGGGCCACATGGCCTTCGATTCCAATCCCACAGGAAGGAAACTTTTAAACAACAATAAACAACAATAAAAAACAATATAAAAATATTTTTTTTTATATTGTATACTAGAATGTCTTCATCTAGAGTAGCTATTGGTATTGACTTAGGAACTACTTATTCTTGCGTTGGCGTCTGGCAAAATGACCACGTCGAGATTATTGCTAACGACCAAGGAAACCGCACTATGCCTTCTTATGTTTCTTTCACCCAAGAAGAGCGTTTGATCGGTGAGGCAGCTAAATCACTCGCTGCTAATAATGCTAAAAATACTGTATTTGATGCCAAGCGTCTTATCGGAAACAGTTTTAATGATGAAAAGGTCCAATCTGATATGAAGCATTTTTCTTATAATGTTATTAGTCGTGAAAATAAGCCGTTTATCGAGGTTGAGTTTAAGGGCGAAACTAAGGTATTTGCCCCCGAAGAGATTAGTTCTATGGTTCTTGGTAAGATGAAGGAGATCGCTGAAGCATATTTGGGTTTCGATGTTACTGATGCTGTTATTACTGTGCCTGCTTACTTTAATGATTCCCAGAGACAAGCTACCAAGGATGCTGGAACTATTGCCGGTCTTAACGTCATCCGCATTATCAATGAACCCACTGCAGCGGCAATCGCCTATGGCCTTGATAAGAAGAGTGAAGGAGAAAAAAATGTGCTAATCTTTGATTGCGGTGGTGGTACATTTGATGTATCTATTCTTACAATTGAAGAATCTATTTTCGAAGTTAAGGCCACTGCAGGTGATACTCACCTCGGTGGTGAGGATTTTGACACAGCAATGGTAGAGCATTTTATGCAGGAATTTAAGCGTAAGCATAAGCAGGATATTTCTTCTAGTGCACGCGCTGTTCGCCGCCTCCGCACTGCATGTGAGAGTGCTAAGCGAACTCTTTCCTCTTCCACAGTAGCTAATATTGAAATTGATAGTTTGTATGAAGGTATTGATTTCAATAGTAGCATTACTCGAGCTAAATTTGAGAACCTTTGCGACCATCTATTTAGGAAGACAATGGCTCCAGTTGAGCAAGTGCTCCGCGACTCTAAAATGTCTAAGGCCCAAATCAATGAAATTGTTCTCGTTGGTGGTAGTACTCGTATCCCTAAGATCCAACAGCTCTTGTCCGAATTTTTCAATGGAAAGGAACTCTGTAAGTCAATTAACCCCGATGAATGTGTAGCTTATGGCGCTGCTGTTCAAGCAGCTATTCTAACTGGTTCACGGGATTCTAAGATTTCGGATCTCTTGCTATTGGATGTTTGCCCTCTCAGTTTGGGTCTTGAGACCGCAGGAGGTGTTATGACTAAGATTATTAACCGCAATACTACAATTCCTTCTAAGAAGACCCAAACATTTTCTACTTATGCTGATAACCAACCCGGTGTATTAATTCAAGTATTTGAGGGTGAGCGTGGCATGACAAAGGATAACACGCTCCTTGGTAAGTTCCAATTGGACGGTATCCCTCCTATGCCCCGCGGTGCTCCCCAAATCGAAGTAGCGTTCGACTTAGATGCTAATGGTATTCTGAATGTCTCTGCATCTGAGAAATCTTCTGGAAAGTCAAATAAGATTACGATTACTAACGATAAGGGTAGGTTAAGTAAGGAAGAAATCGATAGAATGGTTGAAGAGGCCGAGCGGTATAAGAACGAGGATGAGGAATTACGTGGTAGAATTGAAGCTAAGAACCGTATGGAAGAGCAAATTTACCAACTAAAGAGTAGTAATTCGGATAGCAAGGCCGACCCAGATACTAAGAAGCAAATTGATGACGTTATCAAGGAATATGAGGATTGGCATACTGACAATCCTAGCGCTTCCAAGGAAGAATTTGAGACCAAATCAAAGGAAATGATGGACGCAGTTACTAAGTTGTCTGTAACAACTTCTTCTTCTTCTGTACCAAAAACCGTCGACGAAGATGATGGTCCTGAAATTCAAGAGATTGATTAATTTTTTCTATCAATACCATATAAATATGCATCCAGCTATAAAGTATTTAGGATATGCAATTATAGCATATGTGTTTCTATGGATTGTTTATATGATATTCGCGTATATATCGCTTTACTATGATATAATTGGAAACATAAAAAAAATGTTTACAAAAACATCAACAAGTTAAAATATTTTTTCGCATTATATCATATAATGTATAATTATTTAGTAGAATTTGTTGGCACTGCGTTCTTCTTATACGTATTCTTAGCCACTGGAAATCCTTTAGCGATTGGCGCGGCTTTAGCTTTAGTTATATTGCTCACCGTTAACATTTCTGGTGGATATCTTAATCCTGCGGTTACAATTGTAATGGCTTCTGCTGGAAAATTATCACCCAATGAAGTTATACCTTATTGCATTGCTCAAATTTTTGGCGGGTTGACTGCTCTTGAGCTTTACAAGAGATATAAACTCTAATTTTGAATATAAGCTATAGCTGATATTCAAATCTACTTAGTTTTTTTTATTAATCTATAAAAAATAAATAGTCCGATAACAGTAAGAGAACCTACATAGAATTGTGTTGTTATGTTCATTTTTGGTTCAGGTTTGTAAGAACCATCTTTCATAATATTTCCTTTTTTGGCTTCCTTAATATACTTTTCTGCGCTTTCATAAATACTATCTTCTAATACCATAAATTGATTATTTACTTCATTTTGTTTTATAGAAACAGGTATCATTTCTTTGTCTTTTTGCCTGTAACTTAGATATACTGGATCAAATTTGCTCTTATATAAATCATCTACTGCTGAAGAATTACCTTTCTTTTTATAACTACTAAAGTTTTCTTTAATTGGAGGCAATGGTCGATTAGCTAAAATAATGTTATTCATTTTATATTATAAATATAAATTTTTTTATACTTATAATTCTAACCAAAATTATTATAAATAGGTATAAAGATACAGCAATATATTAATTAGACATGTGTGGAATATTTGCGCTATTAAACAATGATGATGCAGTATTGAGCATGAACTTTTTAAAAGAACAGTTTGATAAGGGCAGGGGCAGAGGTCCTGAACATTCCATATTTAAAAGCGTAATGATAAAGGCATTGTTTGGGTTTCATCGCCTAGCTATTAACGGTATTGATGATGTATCGAATCAACCTATAATCATTAATGAAATTGGTGTAATATGCAATGGCGAAATTTATAATTATAAACAATTATACAAGGAAATGAATATTACTCCAACAACAAACTCGGATTGTGAAGTCATTATACACCTCTACAATAAATACGGTATAGATCATACTCTAAAAATGTTAGATGGTGTATTTGCTTTTGTATTGATTGATTATCGTTTAGCGAATAAAACATCTAAAATATATGTTGCTCGTGATCCTTACGGTGTTAGACCTCTATATTATTTAAGACCACAATACGGTACTGAAGTATATGGATTCGCTAGTGAATTAAAAATGGTTAATGAGATTAAAGATACATTAAGTTATAGAAAACCCAGATTTAGGCAGAATGATATATTTTATGATATAGAACAATTTGCCCCGGGGACATATTCTGTATTTGATTATAATTATAAAGTAAATTCATTATGGCGCCTTATCAAAGACCAATATCCTTATCATTCTACAGGATTTCATACTAATATTTATAACCCTAGTCAAAGATATATTACCGACAATATTCAATATTATTTGAAAAGCGCTGTTGAAAAACGTTGTTCTACTACAGATCGACCAATTGCGTGTCTGCTTTCTGGTGGATTAGATAGTAGTTTAATAGCTGCTCTAGTGAATGATTACCATATTAAAAATAATTTACCCACCATTGAAACATATAGCATAGGATTGGCCGGTTCAGAAGATTTAAAGTACGCAAAGGTAGTAGCAGATTACTTAGGAACGAAACATACAGAAATTCTATTAACAGAACAAGATTTTCTAAACGCTATTCCAGAAGTAATACATGCAATTGAAAGTTACGATACGACTACTATTCGTGCTAGCATTGGTAATTGGTTATTGGGTAAATATATATCCGAACATAGCGAAGCCAAAGTTATCTTTAATGGCGACGGATCTGACGAACTTGCAGGCGGATATCTATATATGAATTACGCACCTGATCAAATCGAGTTTGATAACGAAACATGCAGGTTACTAAAAGATATTCATGCATTCGATGTATTGCGTTCAGATAAATCTATTTCTAGTCATGGATTAGAACCTAGAACTCCTTTTCTAGATCGTTCATGGGTGCAGTTTTATTTAACAATCCCTAGTTCTATCCGTTTTCATAAGCTATCTGGAACGATTGAAAAATCTCTTATTAGAAATGCATTTTCAGAAAACGAATATAAAACATCAACTGGAAAAGCACTATTGCCAAACGAAGTATTAATGCGAAGAAAGGAAGCGTTTAGTGATGGTGTATCTAAAACAACACGCTCCCTTTATCAAATAATCCAAGAATATTGTGAAGAGAAATTTATAGAAGAACATTCTAATAATCCTCAGAAAATAAGTAAAGATGTAAATATTTATGAACAGATTGCTAGAATCGATGAATCGTTAAGTGAAATTGGCGATCATCTACTTCCTACTACTGCCGAACAGTACTATTATCGTAAAATTTTTGAAAGTGCGTATAAGGGAATGGGTCACATCCTACCGTATTTCTGGATGCCGAAATATGTTGAAGCAAAAGACGCGAGCGCTAGAACACTAGGTATTTACAACACATAAAAAATTGATCTGTTCTAGTTCTATGTTTATATAGAACAAATCAATTACCTACAATGAGCAACATTCTTCTTAAATTAACCAGTAAAACTGGAAAACGTCTAGTAAATAATGATGTTTTAACTATTATTAAACTATTTACTGGTGAACTCTATTATCGTAACGGGAAATATACCAAGGTTAACAGAATCCCGAGATTGGATTTTCGTTATGAAATGCTTTTGAATAGACCAATGATAAAACAGATACTGAATACAGATATAAATGATCATTTCCTTAAAGGAAGCGTTTGGTTTAAAGTAAACGGCAAATTCATGGTGTTTAATGTGGGATATCTACACGTTTGGTTAGGAACACATTATTACGATGGCTACGTTACAGAAGTATATTATAAAAATAATATTTATTTAAGTCATATATAAAAACGCGAACAAAAAATAATAAGGTAATATATAGAATGGATGATCATCAACTATTAGATCTTACTCAAAAATCTTTTTATGGTGTTTACTATTTTATGTTGGCTGCGCTAGCTATTACATTTTTATCGTGTTTTATTGTTAAAGACCCACAACTACGAAGAATTTTATTTATTGAGATACTGGTGACAGGAATATCCTCATTCATGTATTTTTTATTTACTAATAATATTTCACAATATTTTGATACGGTTCATAAAGATAATGAAGATATAGATTTGACTGTAGTAGATCGTTTGCGTTATAATGGATGGGTTTTTACTACACCCCTTATGCTTATTGCATTATGTTTAGCTCTTAGCAGCTCTACCAGAGTCATTATAAATCCAATTACTATGTTTGCTATTTTACTTCTTAATTACATCATGTTAATGTTTGGGTATTTAGGAGAAGTAAATGTTATAGACCGTTTAGCTGCTATGATATTAGGGTTTATACCATTTTTGCTTATTTTTTATTTAATATTCAGCACGTTTTTATTAAAATCATTTAACCCGTTTAATTATCTCCTCTTTGGTATCTATTTCGTTATATGGGCTGGTTATGGTATATCTTATATATTTGAAGAGAAAGAAAAAAACATTGCTACAAACATATTTGATGCTATATCGAAAGGTGTTGTTGCTATTATATTATCATTTAGCTATATAGCGTTCTAAATTCACACTTGTAAATCTGTAATTATTTTTGTAAAAATACAAAAATAATCATAATATAAAAAATGCACAAAGGAATTCATTATACAATAGAACCTCATAAAGATTCCTGTTTCGATTTTATGATTGGTATTTCTGGGTGGGTAATAGGTTGCATTGAAGGGGGTATTGTGGGTATACTTATGATGTGTGGTGAAAAAAAAGATGAAGGTGATCTAATAAACGAGATAGAGATTTTTGTTACTGAAATGGAGAGCGGTTATTCAACTGGTAAAAAAGACACTAAAATATTGGGTAAAGTTATACATAGATAATATTTGCATGTCTAGAAATCCGCACTAAAATCGAATACATCTCCTTCCACTGTCTTGTTAGCCAACGCATACTCCGAATTCGTACGCTCAAAGAAATTTACCTTGGACTCGATGCTAATCAACTCCATAAAATCAAATGGGTTTATTGAACCATAAATCTTATCATAACCTAGTTGCAATGCTAACCTATCTGCAACAAATTCGATATACTGCGTCATCAACTTAGCATTCATGCCAATCATACGGCAAGGAATCGCCTCTGTAATAAACTCCTTCTCTATCTCCACAGCTTCAGTGATAATCTCATAGATTCGCTTCTTTGGTAACTTTCTTACCATTTTTGAATACAATAAGATCGCAAATTCTGTATGCAGCGCCTCATCTCTAGAGATCAGTTCATTTGAAAACGTAAGTCCAGGCATAAGACCACGCTTCTTTAACCAATAGATCGAAGCAAATGATGAACTAAATAGAAGACCCTCTACGCAAGCAAACGCTACTAATCGCGATGCGAAACTACTACGCTTATCATTGAGCCATTTCTTCGCCCAATTAAATTTCTTCATAATACAAGGATAATGCTTCGTTGCCTCAAACAATTTTGTTTTCTCCTCTGAATCCTTAATATAAGTATCAATCAATAAACTATACATCTCTGAATGTATATTCTCCATAGCAATCTGAAATCCATAAAATGCCCGTGCCTCCGAAATCTGCACATCCGACATAAAACGCACAGCTAAATTTTCTGTTACAGCACCATCGCTAGCAGAAAAGAACGCCAACACCATCTTAATAAAATTACGCTCATCTTCGTTTAACGTATTCCAATCATTCAAATCCTGAGCAAGATTAACTTCATTTACGATCCAAAAACAATCTACTTGCTTTTTATACATTTTCCAAATATCGTCATGCTTGATAGGAAACATGACGTAGCGATTGTCGTCAGGTGCGAGAATGGGTTCAACGAAAGCTGGCTCGGACATTTTTTGCCTAAATAATATACTGGTTAGATTTTATCCCCTTTTCGGAATTTAATTAGCGAGTATGTGATTTTGCGTTCAAACTCACATAATTATTTAAATTTCAATTTTTCAATGTCTTCGGTGTTTCCTTGTTCTACGGTGTTTTCTACTATGTCTCGTTCTCCTTAATGTAGGGGTTACCTTCCCTACGAATCTGCCAACGCCTCTGGCAACGTTTCCTAATAAATTCTTGCCCTTGCTAACAACGCTACGAATACTAATGTTTTTCGCCATATATTATAATAAAATATATTATATTGAAACTATGATTGATTTATGCAAATATAAAAATATGTTTGGTGAACCAAACACAGGAGCCCATCAATATAGATTCCTAAATATAGCGGTAATCGATGTCGCATTTACCATAATTTTTGCATATGGAATATCGTATTTTCTTGATTATCCATTTATAATAACTTTAGGAATCTTGTTTCTGCTCGGTATTATATTTCATAGATTATTTTGTGTACGCACAACAGTCGATAAAATTTTATTTCCTTAATTGTTTTTTCCGCTGGTTTTATTTTCAATAGGTATTGTAATGAAAACAACGGATAATGATCTCTCTGACTCTCTCGGTGAACCTAAGGTTGAAACTAAGAAACCTAGAACTCGTAAACCTAGAAAGCAAAACCAAAAAGAAATTATGAACGAGTACTACACCGATGTAGAAAAAGAAAGAGAACAGTCCGCAGCAAAACAGCGCAAGTACTATGAAAACATGCAATATTTATCAGCGCACGAAAAATCATTATTCGACCAGAAATTTACTAACCCAAAAAACTTTAGCCAAGAGCGTTATGTAGGTCTATTAAAACAGAAATCTAAAAAAATCGTTGTAGCCACAGGGCCTGCAGGAACAGGCAAAACCCTTTTTGCAACCGAATTTGGCGTCCGTAATTTTCTTTTAGGAGTTTACGAGAAACTTATATTTACACGCCCTTCTGTGTCCGTGGATGAAGATTTAGGTTATTTACCAGGAACCCTTGAAGAAAAAATGGCTCCCTGGGTGCGTCCCATCTATGATATCCTTTATCAATTTATATCACCAAAAGAGGTTACTGCGCTTATGGAAGATAAAGTTATTGAAATCGCCCCCCTAGGTTACATGCGCGGTAGAACATTTAAAAACTGTTGGATCGTAGCAGATGAAATGCAGAACTCTACTATTTCCCAGATGAAAATGTTGCTAACGCGTTTAGGAGAAAATAGTCGGCTTGTTATTACTGGAGATTTAGAGCAATATGATCGTCAGAACGAGTTGAACGGTTTAGATGATTTTTTAAATAAATTTAGAGGAAAACGATCTACAAGCATTAGTAGTTTCGAATTCCAACGCAGCGATATCCAGCGTGAGGATGTCGTTAAAGAAGTTCTTGATATTTATGGTGGCGAAGAAATACCTTCCAATTACAATTTAGAAGAAGAAGATGCCTAATATTTTAGAACAATATTTTCCCAATATAAAGTATATATAAAATGAAAAGCTTCTTCAATAATTCTATGAAACTGAAGTATAATTTCGGTTCTCTCTTACATAATCGCTTTATACTTTATTTATTTTTCATTGTTGCACTGTTACAGCTTATATATTTTTTGAATATTAACGATATGTTTTCTTTTTCTGCTCTTATATTGGTTGGATTATTAACATCTTTCTTTAATAAAAACATGACAGTTATACTCTTTGTCGCTATAGTTTTTACACATGTTATTAAGTATGGTCGTAAATCATATAGCGAAGGGATGGATGATATGGAAAGCAAACCAGAAAGTCCTTCCGATTCTGCTGATAAAATCGTAGCCGATCTATCTAAGATTAAAGAGGTATCTGAAAAAATTACTGAAATGAAAAATAGCAAGGACGACAAGAAAAACGACCTTATTAACAACTTAGAAGATATTAAAGAAACACGTGATCAAATCGTACAAAAAGTAGAAAATATGCAACCCTTGTTAGAGAAATTTCAGGGATACATAGATCAATACAAGGACTATAAGAAATACGAATAGAGTTAATAAATAAAATTATATATATTATTTTCACTGATTCTAATATATATAATATATAAATTAATTTATAAATGGATATTATTGCTGAAATTGAAGGAGCTATCGCAGATTCTCTTGGTGCTACAAATATGATGGAATCAATTATTGGAGTTGTACAATCTTCTATGGCGGCTGCCCAAGCTACGCTAATGGAATCTCAATATTTAGCAGCTATTCCAATTATAGCTGCAGAATTTAGAGGACTAGTAAATATATTGCAAGGTTCTGGTGAAGTGTTCATTGGTGGTTTAGAAAGTTTAGAATTCTTTATACCTGATCTATTTGATGGAATATATACATTAATAACGTTTGCATTATCATGGATGATGTGCCTTTTTAAAAACATATCTAATATGCAAACATGTTTATTTTATTATTTGTTAGAAACTTTTGGTCAAATAATATATCTTCCTTTCCGGATTATTTTATGGATATGTTACGTAGCTAAACTTGATTTGTATCCTGGTGAGACGGCTTTCTGGGATAAGGTTGAACAATTAGATCGCGTTTTAATGAAATATATAGGATTTCATATTAGTCATTATCCAAAAAACATTAGAGAAAAATGTTATAATTGTAAACGATTGAAAATATCTACTCTTAGTCGTCATGCAGGACCATTAGTAAATGACGTTACAGATAAACTTCCATCGCTATTGATGCCTGGTTTTATGCATATTGCTAAGGGCGGTGAACAACTCATGCATCCTTTTGATTTCTAATATTAACGTATTTTATTTCTATAATTATTATATATGTCATTAACAGCTTCTGATTTAAAAATAAATGATGAATCTTATTCGACCAAAGATAAAAACGGAAATGTTTTTATTTTAGGGAAGTTATTAAAAATAGAAGAAAAACCGCAAGTTTGGGGTTTTGATATGATTAATCTTTATAAATTAACTTTCGAAAATATGCCACCGAAAGAAATACTTAGAGAAAATAATTACACATCGTTTAATCCCGATGGCGTAAATCCTATGGAAAAAATGTTTACTAAACTTGAAAAAGGCGGTAAGAGAAAATATAATAAAACCAAAAAAGGTGGAAAACGTAAATCAAGAAAAAGCAAAAGATCGAATAAATAATCCTAGCAATTTATGTATTGATAATATATAAAATGGGTAAAAAATGCATTCCAGGATTATTCTGTGTTGAAAACATGACACTATTTCTATTATTCGTTATTTTAGTCCTTGTAGTATACTTCTATCATATTCATATGTCTAATGCTAAAAACAGTGAACCATCGAAAGTGATTATTGTTAACCAACCTCCTTTAGGCGCAATTGCTACCCGACAAGACCCTATGAATAATCCTTATTCCCCTCCTATGAAATCAGATTCAATCTATTATCCTCCTAACTCTGGAGACATTAGAGGTATGGTTCCTGTAAATATTGAAACTAGAGGATTGACAACTAGTTATCAACAAGTCGGAATATTAACCAGAAATCGCGGCGGTGATATGATACTTCCTTTAATGGGAAGGAGAAATATGGCTGGGCGTGATAAATGGCAATATTACACAATATCAAATACAGGCAATTTAAATACTAAATTACCGATTTCTGTAAACGGAAAAAGCTGTACTAGTGAGTATGGATGCGATAGCATTAGTAATGGCGATACAGTATATGTTGAAGGTTACAACGATACCTTCCGCGCCACGGTTTATGAAACCAGTACCTTCCAATATCTCCCTCAACTTTAGAAAATAAAATGTATTACTAATAAACTATATCTACTTATAATATAGTTTATTATGTCCCAATTTAATGTAGATAATTCAATACCTTTAAATTCATCATTTTTATCGTTTAGTCATCCTAGAGTTACTATTTATAATGGTGACCATTTAGAAAAAAAACCTGCATCTCCTGTTAGTTCATTATACTATTATAAGATACCTTATCCAACTGATAATGATACCAGATTAACTTATTATGATCGCGGTACTCCTGTTCTTTATAAACCTAAAAATCTTTACTTATATGGACTATTGCATAATAATATCACTGGTCTCACAACGGAAAAATCTGACCCAAATAAAAACATAATAGGGGAAACTGTTATAGAATATGCATCTAGTTCAACTAATAGTAAATTGTTCCTCTGTGTTTTATTAAAAAAATCTTCTTCTTCTATGTATTCCACAACTGGTATCGATAAACTCATTACTATGGTTATTACTGAAAAATCTGATCAGGAAAAATATATTCGTAGCATTGACTTATCTTTTGATCGTGATTTACCAAAAGATCAAAAATGTTTATTATATAAAGATAATAACAACGTTGTTGTAGTTCTTTTAAATCCTATAGTGTTATCTTCTGGTGACGTTAGTACAATAATTTCGAAACTAAATCCTGGCACAGATCTATTCAATGTTAGTGCTCCAGCTGATTACATAACAACCACTGTTGATGCCGAACAGGAAGAGGATTATACTGCGGAAGAAAAACCTCAAGAAAGCAAAGAGGAAATTTATATCGATTGTAACCCAACTAATGATGATCTTAGAGATGCAACTACATATAATTTACCAATAGGAACAAAACTATCAAACGATATACAGAAAATGGATTTAATGAAAACATCTATGAACTTTTTTGTTTTTATAATTGGTATTACGTTTATGTATTTTACTATTCCTGTTACATATAAGATGTTGGTTATAGAAAAGCTTACAGGATTTGAAGATGTAAATAAAGCAAACCGTATTAGAAGCGCAGATATATTATTATCATTAGGATTTATTTTATTAATTTTATTATTTTTATATACAGGGTTTATTAAACCAGACGGAGATACTCAAACAGGAATAACTGGCATTTTTGTATTTATTGTGTTTATGTTATCTATTACTTTAATACAGTTTAATAAAAACTCATGGTTAAAGGGTCTGCCAGAAGCTAATAATAAAGATGTATTTACGAAAGATATATGGGCTTTAATAGGATCAGCTTTTTCTTTTGCTTATATTTTTAATGGTGATTTAATAACATTTTCTGGTGGATCAACCTTAACTATTCTAGTATTATTAATCATCGCTACAATTGTGTTAACAGTTTTATACTTTTCAGATAATAAAATTTTTGACAAATATTTCTGGATATATGGTGTAATCATGATAGGCATTCCATTGTTTATGTTCTTACTAACTTAGCAAATATAATTAATAATGTCAAATTAATAATTATAAAAATCTTACAAGGAGGATAAAATTTTACAAGGGAACCTCTGTTTCCTTTCTAATATAACGACGCATCCTTAATATTATCAGCTACTGGTTTATAACTGCTTGAAGTAAATACACTAGGATCACTATGTCCTATAGGAGCCATTTGTTGAATCACTTGCTCTTCTAATGATTCTGGTCTTGGAGGATTTAATGCCTTTAATTCAGCATCTTTATTGGCTTGAGTAGGAGTATATTTTACCATTTGAACACGTCCAGTTCTATTCGCGCTACGGCGTAATAATTCGTACGCAACAAATACGTAAACAACTGCAATTATAGGATTGACATTAAAAAATAAATATACAGTTATCACAAATATAGATAACATACCTAAAGATGAATCAACCATTCCTGCTAAGAAATTGGGTGTTTGGATAGGCAAAACTATGTAAAGTATAAAAATTACTAATAATGCGAATTCCAATTGCGAAAACGATTTAAATAAATTAGGAATGTTTGGGAAATTCATTATATTATACAATACCATTATATTTTTTCAAATATGCATTAATATCTCTTAGAAAAATTGAATCATCCTAAATAGATTTAAGAAACCAATATATACAATAGGTCATTAATATCTTAATGAATAGGAGAAAATTCTTTACTAGTAAAAAAAACAAGTCACCTAAAACAAATGAATTTACTCTAACCGAACAATATAAAACCACTATTTGTTCTAATTCGTATTTGGGGAAAAAAGGTTACACTATACCGAAAAATTTATTATCAAAAGAGGATGAACAGTTTCTACGTAAAGATTTATTTGTAAAACCTGTTATCTTTGGCACTAATTTTGGTGGGAAAGGCGCTGACGAAGGAAGCTCTTTCCCCGTATTCCGTGAAAATGCTAATAAAATGTATCTGCCCAGGTTTTACGGTATCCAGCGCTACGGACTCCCTCCACGTTCAGAAATAGGAGTCGGAGAAGATATTTCCATTGAATTTGCTAAACCTCTACGTGATTACCAAGATAAAATTATTGGGGTTTATATGGATTATGTAAATACAGATATATGCAGTGGTTCCGAAAATAAAGGCAGTGGAGGGATACTCGAAGTTCCTTGTGGACGAGGCAAAACTGTACTGTCTCTAAAAATTATATCACTATTAAAGAAAAAGACATTGATCCTTGTACATAAAGAATTTCTAATGAATCAATGGATTGAACGCATAAATGAATTCTTACCAGGCGCTACTGTCGGAAAAATTCAGGGTTCTGTATTTGACGTTGATGGAAAAGATATCGTTATTGGTATGATTCAAACCCTTTATGATAAAGAATACAGTCAAGACACATTCTCATGCTTTGGTCTAACCATTATTGATGAAGTACACCGAATAGGCAGTGAGCAGTTTTCCCGAACACTATTTAAGACAATTACACCTTATATGCTCGGTATTTCAGCTACAGTAGATAGAAAGGATAAACTAACGCGGGTTTTGTATATGTACATTGGTGAAAAAATTTATACAGAAAAACGCGAGGACGATGATCTTGTTTCTGTACGTGCTGTTCGATATAAAACAAACGATCCCGAATTTAATGAGGTTGATGTAGATTTTCGTGGTATGCCCAAATACAGTACTATGATTAGTAAGTTGTGCGATTATGGTCCCCGTAGTGATTTTATTATTCGTATTATTAAAGATTTGGTCGCAGAAGAACCAGAAAATCAAATTATGATATTGTGTCATAACCGATCACTATTATCCTATTTGTATGATGGAATTGTTCATCGGAATATAGCACCAGTTGGGTATTATGTAGGTGGAATGAAACAGGCCAATTTACAAGAAACAGAAGGTAAACAGATTGTATTAGCAACTTATGCTATGGCTGCCGAGGCCCTAGATATTAAATCTCTATCTACTCTTGTTATGGTTACTCCAAAAACAGATATTACACAATCTGTCGGGCGTATTTTGAGAGTAAAACATGAGAATCCGATTATTGTAGATATTGTAGATTCGCATGATTTATTTGAAAACCAGTGGAAACAGCGTCGCCGGTTTTATAAGAAATGTAATTATCGGATTCGTGAAATAGATTCTACGAAATATACGAATATGATGGTGGATTGGGAAAATGATAAAATGTGGACAAGGACATTTGAACCTAAGAATAAAACGGTAGGATGTGTAAATGAAAAGGATGAGGATTCTGATGATGTAAATGAGATAGGTGTTGCGAATTGTCTTATTAATATTAATGGTTTAGAAGGACTAGAAGATTAACACTATAAATAATTTTATAGATATTATATAAATGAAAGTGATAGCAGATGATGAAGAAGAATCCTCAATAATTTTAGGAGGTGGTAAAGTTACTCCCGAACAAAAAGCAGAATATATGGTATCTTATTATGGAATTATTGATGCAAGAAAGGCAGGAGATAAAGAAAAGGAGAAAGAATACGCAGATAAATTAATAAACTTTTTATATGCTTTTGTAATAAAAGAAATCGAAGATTTCTCTGATAATGAGAAAGAATCGGCAGTTCTTAAAGATCAAGGATATTCCGATGAAAAAATACCTTCTATGTTATTCACTCCTGAAGAAATTGACGCTATGAACCAAGATGTAGCAAAAATATGGGAAACTATTGATCCCGAGGAAACTGATCATATTTTTAAAGTTAATCTTGTTTCTTTACAATGCAGCTTTTTGTTTACTAAGCACGCAAAAAATAGAAAAGAACCAGGAGTAACAAAAAATTACTATCATGGAATCTTGCCCCCTATTCGAGATAATTTTTATACTGAATATAAAACATTAAGAGACAATCTTGAGACGGTTGTAAACAAAGAATTTATAACGGGTTATACAGCTAAACAAAACCAGCTTGAAATATATTATCTAATTAATGTCTTGCCTTACATATCTATTACAGACATGATAGAAGCATGGTTTATGAAAGGTATATGGATAGTAGGGTTTTCAACACGATTTCAATATACTGATGGTAATAATTGGATTTCTCCTTTTAATTTTTTAACTCATGATTACGGTCATGCAGATAACACATTTTATTGTTATGATATTGTTTTTGGAGAAATGAGGAGAGAAAGAACAACTGAAAATAGAATAAGAACTTATAACTTGATAAGGGAATTTTATGAATATATTAAAACTAAATATGATAGTGATAAACCCAAATTATATTCTATAAAATTATTATTTTTCACATCATTTCATGAGATAGGACATTCATGTCTTAGTTATTTTTCTAATGCATCTGATAAAGAACGATTTAAACTGTCTTTATGGCTTACGCAACAACATACTCTTACTAGTAGATTTTCAGATGAAAATGATTTATTTCTATCATTGCCTACAAGAATACAAGGTAAAGCCAAAGATTCTTCTACCAATATTATAAACAAAGAAGAAATAAAAAAATATTTTTTAGAAGAATGCATACCTAATTTTACTACTGCTTTGTATGATTTTCAAAAAATAAAAGGGATAATAACTGGTGGTAAAAAAACCAAAAAACGCAAAATAAAACGTAATAAAAAAAAGCGAAGAACACGAAAATAGATTTTATAAATACTATGAAAATATTTATAAAAATTAACATTTACGTTTTCTTGTTTTCCCACCTTTATTTCTTGGAACTAAATTGACAAAATCACCTGATGATCCAGTTGGAGTTACCTTAGACGAACCTCTAGGGCGACTATGCATCGGATTTAACTTAAGTGGAATAACGCTCGGACTAACACTACTATGAGCGCTTCTTCTACCTCGAGACGCTTTAAATTTAAATAAGCTTTTACGTGTAGATGATGGTTTACCTTTAATACGAAGTTTAGCTATTTTTAAAGAATCCTGAGGTTCAAATTTTACTTCTAAATCAGCCGAAGAATTTTTACTTGAACTATTAGAACTATTTGTTGTTTTTCTCTCTAGCACTATAGGAGCTATCTTATTGTTTTTTCTAGTAAATATATTACTAAACCATGTTCTTCTTCTTCTTTCGTGGCCTATTGGAACGTTCATATATAATAAACCAATATTTTGTTTGAATTATCATAAAAATTAAATACTTTTACATAAAATATTCAAACTGATGAAAAACAAGGAAAAGAAATCGGGGTCGATTTTCATTTTGGACATTTATTTTTGTCCATTTTCATTTTTATGATAAAGAATTTTATATAGAGTTTCTCATTTTTCTAATATTGCTCCATAATGCTTTAAATAGCAAAATAATCATAATTGAAGTCGCTGCATAATAAAAATTTAGTAATTTTACGAGAACTTGCACGGCGTTTTTTCGTTAGGCGTTTTTTCCTAATAGAAAAACGCCGAAAATAATAATTCTATATATGTTACTTAAAATGCTAAGGATTCAATCGATGAAAAAATCTGTTTGTTACGTTAGGAAAAAACGCCTAATAGCTAGTTCTACGGAAAATATGTATGGCGCTTTTTCTTTAGGCGTTTTTTCCTAATCGTAAAAACGCCTAAAAAAATAACTATTGATACGTTATATATAATCGTAATGAATAAAAATTTTTTAAACAAAGATTGTGACGTTAGTAAAAAACGCCTAATTGATACTAATGAAAAAACGCCGATGAAAGATTCTTTAATATTCGAATGTTTAAATTGTAATTTCTCATGTAAAAAAACCAGTGACTGGGCTAGACATATTTCAACGGATAAACATAACAGAATTAACAATTCTATGGAGAAAGAAAAAAAACATATATGTAGTTGTGGTAGAGAATATTCACATCTATCATCTCTTTGTAATCACCGTAAGAAATGTACTGGCCAAAAACAAGCAGAAACAACGGCGAATATCCCTATATCGAACGAACTAGTTATGGAAATTATAAAACAGAATAAAAATATTCAGGATCAAAACAAAGAACTACAAACTACGCTTCTAGAACAAAACCGAGAAATACAGAATAAAATGTTGGAAATATCACAGACACCGCATATTACGAATAATATACAAAACAATGTCCAAAACAACTTTAATTTAAATATGTTTTTAAACGAACAATGCAAGGATGCTATCAGTATTACTGATTTTATTGATTCACTCAGATTAGAGGTTTCGGATTTAGAAGCTACTGGGAAACTGGGTTATGTTCTTGGTATATCACGAATCTTTATTAATAAACTGAAAGAATTAGACATACACGAACGTCCGTTGCATTGCACTGATATAAAAAGGGAAACTGTTTATATCAAAGATAAGGACGTATGGGAAAAAGAATCCGCAGAGAAAAGTACGTTGAAACAGGTAGTTAAGAAAATCGCCCGGAAAAATTTACAACAATTACCTGCATGGCAGGAGCAACATCCTGAATTTAAGAATTTAGATACACCAGAGAATAATGAATATATGAAAATATCCTTGAATGCATTGGGGTCTTATTCAACAGAAGATGAAGAGAAAGATATTGATAAAATAATGAAAAATGTATTAAAAGAGGTAGTTATAGAAAAGAAGGGAACATGAAAAGAGAACATGAAAAGAGAACATGAAAAGAGAACATGAAAAGAGAACATGAAAAGAGAACATGAAAAGAGAACATGCTATCATTTAATCAATTTACTAATATGTACTATTTTTGATTTAGGATCCGCTATGCGAACAGGTGTCCATTTTTTAAATTTTTTATTAAATACACATTCAATTAATAGAACTTTCTCAATATTAACATATTTGTCAATACTGGTATTTTGGAAATCCTCTTCATCGTCACTTTCTTCTATATAATCTAGATTTTTATTTTCACGTATATTTCGAAATAATCCATTCATAAACACACTGGATTTATAATTAGGTACATATGCAATGTTGTAATAAACAGGTTGATTATTTTTTCCATATGCATATAAATTATAGATATCAAACTGTATATCGGCAATAACTTGAAAAACAGTAGGGAATTTATACTGCGGTTTCATATAATCCATCACTAATTGTATGGTTTCTGTTTGACAAATAGGGTTTTTCTTTAATTCGCTAGGTGTAGTTCCAATAATTTTTTTATTTGTATTAACATTTAAATACGGCATTATTTCTTGATGACTCCTATATTGGATATGGTGTACTGGGTAATATATGTCAGTAGGCATAGTTATAGGATATTCTGTCATTGTTTCGTTTAACGCTGTTTCCCACATAACTGGTAACATAAAAACAACATCCCTTTTATCGCGAAATTCTTGTTTTAGATTCATCATAAGTTCGGCTATAAAAGCTAATCTTTCTCCGAAATTACATTTCTTCATGGAGATTCCTTTATAGAATAATACATCTTCGATTATAAACCACTGACACCCATTCTCTTCTGGTATAAATGTCCCGTAAAGAACAGTTCCAAGAGATAATGATCTATCGAATTGAGTAGGAATTACTGATACTTTTGATACCTTTTTTTCTCTATTTAAGTCCATTAAATAACAGAGATCATTATTATTATGATAGGTAAACCACGCAAAACATTTTTTTCCTGTAGGGATAGCTAAACATATATTATAAGATGGTGAAACTTTCTTATGTGAAATAGTTTCATAGGAAAGTTCGAATTCGGGAAAACGGTTCATTAGTTGGGATATTTGGTTTTGAGAGAGCTCCATGATAATATATAAATTATGATGGACCAATACATTATAAATGTGATTTGCCTTTATACTTTTTTATTAAATTAATTATGCCAATTTATTATAGTAGGCCATTGTTTTATCGACAAAAGCCCAACTATCCTTGTTTGTTTCGTAACATTCCTTTATGTAGTGTCCATCTGCATTATATTTATCTATCTTCCACCGAATATCATTGCATATGTTAAAATCAATGAGAACCATTGCGGTGTCAACATTAAATATCTCAACATTATCTCCAGTTAGGACTTCTTTGTAAGGGTATACATTTACTGGTCTTTTTTGGTTGAAAGTATATATTTTTCCTAATTCAATAGAATCTAGTAACTCATATAGATCAGGATGTACTATATTGTCATCGTCTAAGAAATATAAATAGGTGTCTGTGGTTTCTATTAGATCAAGCGCAAAATTACGCTGTGGGTTTCCGCTAATACCGTCACCAATATAAATATATTCCTTTATTTTTTCATTGGTCTCTACACAATCTGGAAACTCCTTTATTTTGGTACCGTCATATATAATGAACCATTGGTTTACGTAGTCAAAATTAATACTCTCTTTTATTTTAATAAGGTTATCTGGTCTTATACATGGTGTTATAATTGTTAATTTTTTATGATTATTAACGGTTGGTAAATATATGCCTTTCGAGTAAATAATAGAATATTCATCGCATGTTCTATAAATAAGATGAAAATATCGTATTAATTCATCGATAGTACTATTTGCTAACTTATAACATTTCATCTTATCAAAATGAAGATTATCTAGTTCCCTAGTTAATTCGTTAATATCGCAATTATTATCTAATATTAAAAAATCATTCGATGGATCACTGTATAATTTAGATAATAAATCCCTATTATTGCGGAGTGTATCTAATCCAATAATACAATATTGTTTCTTATAATTTACATTAATTACTTTATTACAGTACTTGTATTCATAATTATCGCGCTTCCATATTTGGCTACAATTTTGTGAATATACAGGATCTTCAAACGCGTCCATTTCTTTCATTTTCTCGTTTATTTTATATTTGTCATAGCATTGAGGGTATAAATGCATTTTACATAGTCGATTTATTTCTGAATTTCGTATAAGAGAGAAATTATTATTATTATTGTTCATATATTGCACATAACTCAATTTTGGTATTCTAACCATCTTTGTATTAACTGCTGTTCTTAGCAAGAGTTCATAGTCATCAGAAACTGGCAAAAATTCAGAATAATTACCCATTTCTATAAGAGCAGATTTGCGCCATATTCTTGGGTGGTTAGGAACAGCAACAATATGACTTAATGTAGTATTATTTATATTCGGACATATAGCAACATTTACCCACTGATAATTAAGTTTTTGGCAATAATAGCCGCTGTATCCTAGTCCAAAGAAATCTCCGTAGCTAAAGTTTGCGCCATTTTCATAAAGATTTACGAAATCCATATATACAAATCCGACTTCTGGATCTTTGTCGAATACATTAGCTGCATCTAAAAGTGTATCGGGTAATATCTCATCGTCATGGTCCATTTCGAGAACATATTTACCTCTACATAGTAAAACTGCTTCGTTCTTAACATTACCTATGCTACCACTGTTTTCGCTGCGATTATAAAGACGGATGCGTCTATCATTTTTAAAAGTATCCTTTAAGAAAGAAAAATGCGAGTCATCAGGTGAGTCATCTAAAATAACCCATTCCCAATCTTTTAATATTTGGGATTTTATACTATTATAAGCACGAAAAATCTTATCATATGAGTTGTAACAGGTAGTAAATAGAGAAAATATGGGTCTTGTTTTGTCGTGTTTCTCAGTAACATTACTTACATAACAGTAATTAAACATTTTGTTAAGTTCACTCGGAGAATGCAATTCTTTTAAATGTATCCATCTAGAATTCATACGGGGCGGAATAACAGAATAAACGTTTTCTACATATTCTTGAAAGTTATCACCGTATGTGATTAATATGTGGTATGTTAAGTCAAAGAGTTTGTTTAGCTCTTCTTTCTCACTGGTTATAGTCACTGTAAAGAAAAATTTATCCTTATTGGTTTCAAAGAAACTATCAATATGAGAATATTTTTCGTATCTATAAAGGATAATATTTGGATATTTCATATAATCTATCTATTTAACTAATTTCTATGTTTCTTCCATAAAACTAGTTAATTCATTATTCATTAACTCTAAATCTTTCTCACTTATCGATTGTTGTTCTGTTTGCACAGGTTTATTCTCTTGCAATTCATTAATAATTTTCTTATATTTATCTATTTGAGTATTTACTAAATTTTTGGTTTTCTTAGTGCTATAATTATCTTTTAAATATGACCAAACGGAATGCGATATATAAATAATAAATAAACATACAAAAATCTTCAGAATTATTCCCAATATTATAGCATACATTATACACATTTAAAAGATTTGTATTTATGTAATTCAACGTACATAAATACAATAAAAAATTGAAATAAAAAGATGCGATGTAGATATTAATAAAAAGATGTCTCCGGTTACTATTTTAGTTGTGGATAAGACAGGTGTAATTAAAGAGGTATCTTTGAAAACCTACGATGAATCAGAATTATATAAAAAGGCAGGGTTTAAAACAGCAGATGATTTTAAGTGTTATGCTGAATGGAATATTGAAGATTTAAATGATAAACCATATTCTGTTTCAGTATTTGGGAAAATTACAGGTAAGGCAAATCAAGAAAATAAGTATGAGTTTCCTCCTCCTATTGACACGACACTATTTTTTGGAAATTGTATTATTGTAAATAAAAACGACGAGAAGGCGGTTAGCATTACAGCTGATGAATGGGAATCTGTATATGATTATTTGTACGGTGGCTTTGAGGAACTGGGTGATGAAGATTCAGAGGAGGAAGATGAATATGACGAAGACGTTCCTAGAACTAAAGAAGGGTATGTAAAGGATGATTTTGTAGTAGATGATGAGGAGGATGAGTTTGATGAAGAAGATGAGGAGGAAGATGAGGACGATGACGATGACGAAGGATATACAAAGAAGAAGGCAAAACCCGTAATTAAAAAGGGAGGTTCTAAATTAGTAACCAACAAGGTAGAGAAAAAAGGAAAGAAACCCCCTGCTCCAGTAACTGTATTTATGAATACAGAAGAAAGTTATCTTGATTGTACGAGTGAATTAAGTGAAGAGGAATACGTTTAGTAATAAAATATATTGTTATATTATATTATGCCTAAGAATTGGTCAGTTGGTGAACCAACTAATGTTTATGGATATTTAGAAGAAAAAAAAGACGAAATAAATGTGGGGGATACCATTGAGTATGTATCGAATAACCAGATGGGGTGGGTTATGTATGAAGTTGTGTTGGATGATGAAGGTAAGAAATCTCTTAAAGTAAAGAGTGACTATGATAGTTTAATGTACGAACACGAAAAAACAGGTGGAAAGAAGAGGAGGAGAAAGTCATCTAAAAAGAGGAAGAGTAGAAGAAATAGAAAAACAAAGAGAAAAAATTGATTATTTAAGATCTTTTTTATCACTATTAAAAAGATGTTGACTTCAATTAACGAATATTTGTTAAAACGAAAACTATACAGGTCTATAAAGAACAAAACAGTTAATTTACATTATTTAAATGGAGTAGATTTATCGTATATGAATCTATCAAATATAGACATTCGTGGTGCAAAATTAAGCAATTCTATACTGACAGGAACAAGAATGAAAAGTACTATTTTGCAAGGAGCAATGTTAAACAATGCGAAGTTATCTCTTGCGGATTTAAGAGGAGCAAACTTGATATACGTAAATTTTAGTGGAGCAGATTTGAGAGGAGCAGATTTGTGTGAGGCAACACTATATAATGCAAACTTTACTAGAGCAGATTTAAGAGGGGCAAATTTATCAGGTGTAAAAATAGACAATACTACTAATTTTATGGAAGCGAATATGACGGATGTTATTGTTGACGAAGCCCGACTTAATAAAAGTATTGTTGCAGGAGCGACAATAAAACAAATGAGTTATTATGCTAAATTAAAATATAATGTAGGGTACAGAAGACATATATCAGAGTACAAAAGAATAAATCCCAAGAAAATTATACCGATTATGCCGACAACAAAATAGTTCTATTCTTGCAAATAATATAAAAATGTTTTTTATATTATTGTTAATGGATCAAGATATAACTTTAGTAACTGCTTTTTTTGATATAGGTAGGCAAAATTGGAAAAACCACGATTTTAAACGGACAGCAGATTTCTACATAGATTCTTTCTTAACATATTTGAATTATCCTTATAAAATGGTTTGTTATATTGACGATAGATACATAAATAGAGTTCTTGAGGTTTATGAAGCAAGTAAATATCAAAATAAACAATTTATTCCGATTAACCAAGAGTGGCTCAACAATAACATACATGCATGGAATTTAATAGAAAATGATCGACAAATATTAAATAGCGATAGATATAAGAATTTCTTAAAAGGGCGTTTACCTTTAATGTATCCTGAAGGTGTACCAGAAACAAATGTTAGAGAACATTTATGCCCTGAAAACATTTATGCTGAATATAACATAGTTAACCATTCTAAGATAGATTTTATTATGCATGCTATTAAAAACAATTATATTAATACCTATTTTACGGGATGGAGTGACTTTGGGTATTTTAATACTTATCATTCAGATAATAGCCCACTTCCAACTGGCTTAATAGATACGACAAAGCTAGATAATAATAAAATATCTATATGTTTACGGCGGCGTGTATTAGAAGAAGATAAGGATATGTTTTTTACATTATTATATGCTTATGAGTTATTTATTGGGGCGTTTTATGCTGGTCCTACGCATATTATGGAAAGGTTCCAACAATTATATCATGATTGTGTAATAGAAATGTATAAAAATGGTGTTTCGGATGATGATCAACATGTTTACATTCACATGTATAAATATGATCCAGATATATTTAAATTATGTATTTTTGGGGGAGATTGGCCAAAGGCCCTCATTGTTTTTCAGAAAGAGCAATAAAAGTTTTGTTTTACTAACAAAACAATTTAAAATAAAACATCCAATTAATATAATGAAAAAAATAGATAAATTTTATTATATTAATTTAGAACGTTGCCCAGAGCGAAATATCCATTTTTTAAATCAATGTAGACAAAATGATGTTCCTTTCTCAAAGATCCAAAGATTTGAAGCAATAGATGGTAAAACATTTGGTTTTACGCAAGAAATGATAAATATGTTTAAAGATTGTGATTTCTTTAGAACACTAGTTACATATAGAAAAAATGGCATGGATGAGAAAAATTATAAATTGGCGGTAGAAACATCGAGAAAGATAATGGGAAATCAACTAAGTCATTATTTATTATTGCATGATATGATTAATAATGGATATCAATATGTTATTATTTGCCAAGACGATGCTAATTTTAATAATAATTTTGTTGAATACATAGATGAGCTAATGGAAAATATACCAGAAAACGCAGAATTAATAAATATTGGATTAAATAAAGATGCAGATGGATCAATCACTATTCCTTGGGATTTCAAAGTAGAATTAGATAGCGAGAATTCGAAAGAGGTTGTAAACAACTATATTTGTAAATTAACATGTGAAACGAATCCTTGTTCTCTGGCGTATATAGTAACATTAGAGGGTGCTAAAAATTTAGTAAATCATTTTTTAACGCATGGGTTTTTGAAAGCCGCTGATTGTAATTATAATGAGTATTTAATGCATAAAGATATATTTTATTGTTCTCGTAAAATAATGGTTACAAGCGGAGATTTTGATAGTGATATATTCTTGTTTTCTGGAATAAAGGAACCTACGATTCCCTTATAATCCCTCCCTTTTATTTGCAAAATTAGATGTGTATGATAGTTAGGTACATAACCCATATTTGTAGGAGGGGTTAGAGGGGACAAGGAACCAAAACTAGGTTCCCCTCCAAAAAATTGATTCATAATAAAAATATAAAGGTATAAATATAATTCAATTATGCATAAGATATCAAACCCAGAATCTTTCCGTAAGAATATTGTAGATAAAATATGCGAAGTATTGGAAGATGATAAGATGAGTATAAACTTAGAAAAAGGTATATTTAATTATGCTATTAAGGAAGCAAATAATAGAAAGATTATTAAGAAGTGGGAGAACCCTTACTTCGCACAAATTTATATTGATCGTTTGAGAAGTATCTATATAAATCTAAAAACTCCTGATCTTCTGGATATGGTAAAGAATGGTGAATTACCCCCGCAAACATTAGCGTTTATGACGCATCAAGAAATGAACAATGAGCATTGGCGAGAAATGATCGATAGAAAAATTAAGAGAGATGCTAGCAAATTCGTAACCAACGTACAGGCCTCAACTGATATGTTTACTTGCAGGAAGTGTAAGTCAAAGCGTAGTACATTCTATGAGCTTCAAACTAGATCAGCAGATGAGCCAGCAACAATCTTTATTACGTGTTTGGACTGTGGAAAGCAATCTAAGCGGTCTTAGGTTCTTCATCTAACAACATAAGAGCCATGGCAGCGTAATTATGTAAATCTAATAAAGTATCGCGTATACCTTCATCATTTATTAAATTTACACCATTTTTTGTTATAGACATAGACCGTTGTATTTTATCTTCTATTCGCATTAATACCCCGATTACGCCATATTTTGCGAAGGCGTCTCCATAGTCAATGTTTTTTTTAGTAAATAGTTCTAATGCTTCATTTTGAATTCTTTTCATTTGTGTAACTCTATCCATTAGACCCTTTAGATAATATAATATAAATCATAAAATTAATATATCTTTATATTAA
>Ga0136644_10000452_pt1 | contig 32806 bp, 20 predicted proteins | sample C_130820_EF_Meta_FD_94780 | JGI IMG/M metagenome (GOLD analysis project Ga0136644, IMG submission 94780) | Freshwater microbial communities from Lake Croche, Canada to study carbon cycling - C_130820_EF_MetaG (v2) (version 2) | ecosystem: Environmental > Aquatic > Freshwater > Lake | place...
CATGGAAAAAGTCCTCCGGGACTTTTTCCAGGTGCGAAAACCTCCGGTTTTCACGGGAGCTGCGCTCCCGCGATCGCGTCCGTGCGATCGAGCAGGCTGTGTGCCCACAGCCTGCTGGCTGGCCATGGAAAAAGTCCTCCGGGACTTTTTCCAGGTGCGAAAACCTCCGGTTTTCACGGGAGCTGCGCTCCCGCGATCGCGTCCGTGCGATCGAGCAGGCTGTGTGTCCACAGCCTGCTGGCTGCCCATGGCGGCGGGTTGCGGTCATTCCGGGCTTGCGGATCGTGACGGACAACGCGTACACTTCCCCACTGCCGAGGGGGTGATTCAGGCCACCACCTCCCGACCGCCGGTCGCGAACTATCGTTGGACTGAAACGTATTCACGGTGGAGAGGGGTTTTGGCCATCCTTCCGCCGCCATGACGGCCGGGGCTTCCGCGGCTGACAACGCGGGGGCAGACCGCCCGAGAGAGCCGGGCACACCAGCGCAGAAAGCTTGGAGCGAGCCATGCCGAACCAGCTTCGATTTGCCGCCGACATGACGCGATTGCACGCTGACGTCGCGACGACGGCACGCGGCCCGGTCGGACGGTTCGCCACGCGGACGCCCGGCTGCGACCGCAACGCCGATCCGAAGCCCGAGGGCGTCGCGATGCCCTCGATCGACTGGAACGACCTGCTGCCGAGACAGGTCGTCGCCGTGGGCGGTGGCTTCGTGGCGGCGGTCGGGATCGCATTCATGATCGTCGGCGGCTCGCCGGAGGGCCTGCCGTTCACGCTGGCGGGACTGGCCGCCGCCGCCGGCGGCTTCGCGGTGGAACTCGCGCCACGGCTTCGCCAGGCGATCGGTAATCTCCTGGACGACCCGCGGGAGGAAACCCCCGGCCGGCATGTCCCCGGTGGTCCGGCGTGCCCGAATCGGCCCGGCGACCTCCCGTGTGCCGCCGACGCCGGAGGCGATCCGGCCCCGCCGCTTCAGGGGGTGATCGTTCGCGAGCCACCCCGCAGGCTCTGGCATCCTCGCGCCGCGGCGGTGATGAGCGTGGTGCCCGGACTCGGGCACGTTTACAAGGGAAGTCCCGCGGCGGGATTGTGCTGGCTGGCCGCGGTGACGGCGGGATATAATGCGTTCGTGCTGCCGGGCGTCTTCCTGCACGGATTGTGCCTGCTCGATTCGCTCACCGGCAGCCCCTGGACCATGGGCAGGACCTCCGTCGTGCGACCCTGACGGGTCGGGGACGTCCGGCTCCCGCGTCCCCGTCGCGGGTGGTGCATGAAGAGTGGGCTGGCATCCGTCGTCGCCTCTGTCGTGGTCGCCCTCGCCATCGCGTCGACCGGGGGCGGCGCCCCGCCCGACGAACCGCCGGTGCGGCGGGCCGTCAGGCCCCTCGCGGCGTCCGCGCACGGCGTCGGCGGTCTCGTGGCCGACCTGCCGTTCAGCGATCTCGCGGGCGTTCCTCACCGGGTCGGCGAGCGGTCGACGGACGGGAGCCTGACCGTGTTCGCGGCCACGAGCACGTCGTGCCCGGCGAGCCGCCGCTACCTCCCCACGCTCGTGGCCTTCGCGGCCGCGGCCGACGCCCGGATCGGTTTCGTGCTCGTCGATGCGATCGCCACCGACGCACCCGAGGCGATGCGGGCGGCCGCGGAGCGGTTCGCCGGCCGCGGCGTCTACGTGCACGACCCCGACGGTCGCCTCGCCCGCGGGGTCGGCCTGACCACGACGACCGACGTGGTGGTGATCGACGCGGCCCGCACGGTCGTCTACCACGGCGCCGTCGACGACCAGTATGGCCCGGGCTATGCCCTCGACGCCCCCGCGCATCGGCATCTGGCCGACGCCCTCGCGGCGCTGCTCGCCGGCCGCGATCCTCCGGTCGCCGCGACCGAGGCGCCGGGCTGCGACCTCGACCGGGTCGCTGACGCCGACGCACAAGCGACCTCCGCCGCACAGCCGACCTGGCACGGCCGGATTTCGCGGATCGTGCAGCGGTCCTGCGGCGACTGCCATCGGGAGGGGGGCACGGGTCCCTTCGCGCTCGAATCACTCGACGACGTCGCCGGCCACGCCGGCATGATCCGCAGCGTCGTCGCCGACGGCACGATGCCCCCTTGGTTCGCCGCGCCGACGGACGCACAAGCGCCGGCCTCGCCCTGGGCGAACGACCGCAGTCTGACGGCCGCCGACAGGCGGGACCTGCTCGCGTGGCTCGCCGGGGGCCGCCCTGCCGGCGATCCCGCCGACGCGCCGCTGCCGCGCCGGTTCGAATCCGACTGGGCGATCGGCGTGCCCGACGCGGTCTACGAGTTTCCCCGTCCGGTGGCGGTGAAGGCCGAGGGCACGATGCCCTACCAGCACGTCACCATCGAGACGGGCCTGCCGGAGGACCGCTGGGTGACGGCGATCGAGGTGCGGCCGGGCAACCCCGCGGTGGTGCATCACGCGCTCGTGCACGTGGACGCGGGCGCCGGACCGGCGGGGGAGCGCGAGGGCTTCTGGGCGGAGTATGTGCCCGGCCAGAGCGTGCTCGAGTTTCCCGCAGGCTTCGCCAAGCGGCTCCCGAAGGGGGCGCGGCTCGTATTCCAGATGCACTACACGCCCGTCGGCACCGCCACGACCGACCGCACGCGGATCGGTGTCCGCTTCGCCACCGCACCGCCGCGGCACGAGGTGCGGGTGGCGGCGGTGAGCCGGCGCGACATCGCGATTCCGCCGCACGCGCCGAACCACCGCGAGGAGGCCTCGCTCGCGCTCCCCTTCGACGCCACGATCCTCGGCTTCCTGCCGCACATGCACCTACGGGGGAAGGCCTGCCGCTACGAACTCGACCGGGCCGACGGCACCACGACGACGCTGCTCGACATCCCGCGGTACGACTTCAACTGGCAGCTGCTCTACCGCTACCGTGAGCCGCTCCCGCTGCGGGCCGGAGACACGCTGCGCTTCGCCGCCTGGTACGACAACAGCGCCGGCAACCCGGCCAATCCCGATCCCTCGCGGCTGGTCCGCTGGGGCCAGCAGACCTTCGACGAGATGCACCTCGGCTACGTCGAGTTCTTCGTGCCGGGGGAGGTGCCCGGAAAGGCTCCGGCCCGCGACATGAATCGGCCGCAGCGGCCCGGCGAGCCGGGCTTCGACGTCGAGGCCGCCTTCCGCCGTCTCGACCGTGACGGCGACGGCCGGCTCGTGGCCGCGGAATGGCCGGCGAAGCACCGGCCGCTCCTCGAGCGGCTCGACGCCGACGACGACGGCGTCGTCACGCTGGGTGAGGCGCGGGCGGGACTGGCGGCGCCGCCCCGCTGACCGCCGGCAGGCTCCTGCCCGGCGCCGGCTCCCACCCCTGGACCGGCAGCCGCACCCGGATCGTCGTACCGGCGCCGCGTCCGCTCTCCACCGCGCACTCGCCGCCCCAGAGCCGCGCCCGCTCCCCCATGCCGAGCAGCCCGAAGCCGTGCTCGCGGACCACGGCGGGGTCGAAGCCGCACCCGTCGTCGGCGACCTCGATCCGCACGTCGTCCCCGCGCCGCTCGAGCCGCACGACCACATGGGCCGCGCCGCTGTGCTTGTGGGCGTTGTTGAGCGATTCCTGGATGATCCGGTAGACGGTGAGTTGCAGCGGCTTGGGCAGGCCGCTCATGTCGGGGGCGCCGGAGAAGGTGACCGTCGTCTCGGGCGTGTTGAACTGCCCGACGAGATCCTCGATGCCGGCCTCGAGGCCGAGGTCGTCGAGCACCGCGGGACGGATGCCGCGGATCACCCGCCGGCCGTCCTCGATGCCCTTGGCGAGGTAGCCGATCACCTCGTCGAGCACCGCGTTGATGCCGCCGTCGGCGCCGCGATCGCCCGCCTCGAGCGTGTCACCCGCGGCGTCGCCCCGCGGCTCCCCTTCGCCGGCGTCGACGGCGGGCCGCGCGAACCGCCGGCGGCAGCTCTCGAGCATCATCTGCGAGCCCACGGCATATTGGATGAGCCCGTCGTGGAACTCCTGGCAGAGGAGCTGCTTCTCCCGCTCCTGGATCTCGATGAGGCTGCGCAGGAGCTTCTCCTTGCCCTCGAGCGCCGTGAACGCCCGGCGGATCTCGGTGACGTCGGCGCAGACGCCGGCCACGCGGGCGGGGCGGCCCGCGTCGTCGAGGAACACGCGTCCCACCACCTCGACCGAGTGGACGCTGCCGTCGGGCCAGACCACGCGGTAGCCCACCCGCTCCGGCGCCTCGTTGTCCTTCGCCCGGCCGAAGGCCCCTGCCACCAGCGTCCTGTCGCCGGGATGGACGCTCTCGAGCGACTCCTCGAACGAGAGGCTCGTGCGCTCGGGGGGCCGGCCGTGCAGAACGGCGAACGTGCGCGACGACGACAGCTCGTGCGTGGCGAGATCCACCGACCAGATGCCCATCCTGCCGGCGTCGAGCGCGAGCAGCAACTGCGACTCGCTGGCCCGCAGCCGCTCCTCGGCGGCCCGGCTGGCGGTCGTCTCGTGCGAGATGCCGGCGATGAACTGCCGCCCCCGCTCGTCGCGCACCGGAAACTTCACCGACGACCAGTGCCGCACCCCGCCCGACTCCGTCGGCGACACCTCGTCGAACTCCTTCGCCCGGTCGCTCTCGAGCACGTCGCGGTCGTGCCCCGCGTATTCCCGGGCCGTCTCCGGCGGGAAAAGGTCGGCGTCGGTGCGGCCGATCCACGGCTGCGGAAAGAGCCGGCGGGTGAAGGCGTTGACGTAGACATAGCGGCCCTCGGCGTCCTTGAGATAGGCGCAGAACGGGCCGTTGTCCATGTAGCCGTTGAACCGCTGCTCGACCGCCCGCAGCTCGGCCTCGACGCGGCGGCGTTCGGCCACCTCGCGATCGAGCTCGGCGGCGAGCCGCAGGTCCGCGGCGGCCGGGGCCGCAGCCCGGCCCCGGTACTCGAGCCAGAGGAGCCGCGCCACGCAGGCCGCGGTCACGAGCACGAGGAGGGGATTCATGGCGTGGTCGTGGGGGTTGCCGGAGGGGCACGTCTACTGTGTTATACCGCCCGATCAGCCCCGCTCGGATCGCCCCGCGCCCCCCGGACACCCCCCGATGCCCGCCACGATCCCCCCTGTCGGCGTCTGTCGCTTCGGCATCCTCGGCACCGCCTCGATCGCGCGCAAGAACTGGCGTGCGCTCCGCCTGGCAGAGAATTGCCGGCTCGTCGCGGTCGCCAGCCGGAGCCGCGACCGGGCGGCCGCCTTCGTGCGCGAGTGCCAGGCCGACGTGCCGCACGAGCCCGCCCCCGACGCGGTCGCCTCCTACGAGGAGCTGCTCGCCCGCGACGACATCGACGCCGTCTACCTGCCGCTGCCCACCGCCCTCCGCGGCGACTGGGCCGTGCGGGCGGCCCGCGCCGGCAAGCACGTGCTCGTCGAGAAGCCGGCCGGCACGAGCGTGGCCGACCTCGAGCGGATCGTCGCGGCCTGCGCCGAGGCGCGGGTGCAATTCATGGACGGCGTGATGTTCCTGCACGGCGGGCGGATGGGGCGGATCCGCGCGGCGCTCGACGCGGCCGACGGCGTGGGCGCCGTACGGCGGATCGTCGCGCACTTCACCTTCCGCGCCGACGACGCCTTCTTCGCGGCCAACATCCGCGCGCAGGGCCACCTCGAGCCGCTCGGCTGCCTCGGCGACCTCGGCGTCTACACGATCTGCTTCGCGGTCTGGACGCTGTGGCCGCGGCTGCCGACCGCCGTCACCGGCCGCATCCTGCGCGGCGTGCCGGGCGTCGCCGGCGGGCCGTCCGTGCCGGTGGAGTTCGCCGGGGAGCTGCTCTTCCGCGACACCCCCGACGCGTCGGCGTCGTTCTTCTGCTCGTTCCTCACCGAGCAGCAGCAGTGGGCGCACGTGAGCGGCGACCGCGGCAGCCTGCGGGTCGACGACTTCGTGCTGCCCTACCGCGGCGACGAGGTGGCCTTCACCCTCCTGCGGCCCGAGTTCGTCGTCCGCGGGTGCGACTTCAGCATGGAGCGCCGCGAGGAGCGGATCGCGGTGGCCGAGCACGGCCACGGTCATGCCACCGCGCAGGAGGCGGCGATGTTCCGCACGTTCGCCGGGCTGGCGCTCGGCGGCGTGCCCGACGACCGCTGGCCGCGGATGACGCTGGCGGTGCAGCGGGTGATGATGGCGTGCCTGGAGTCGGCGCGGCTCGGCGGCCGCGAGATCGCGGTCGGCGGCTGATGCTCCGCCGCCGTCCGCTGACGGCGGTTGGCGGCCGGCGCGCGGCCGGTGGTATCATGCCGCCCCCGATCCGTCGCCCTGGAAATCGTGCCGCCCATGACCTCCTCCAGTCGCATGGCCGGCGCCCGGCCGCGTTGCCGGTGCCTGCTGCCGCTGCTCGTCGGCGCCGTCGCCTGCCTGCCTCACGCGGCCGCGGCCGAGGAACGGGCCACTCCCGGGCCGCAGCCCGACGGCTCCGTCATCCTGCCCAACCAGTGGTCGCTGCGTCCGGCGGGCCGCCAGGTCGACGTCGGGGATTTTCCCGCCGCGATCGCCGTCCACCCCGCCGGGCGGCATGCCGTGGTGCTGCACTGCGGCTACGGGCCTCACGAGCTCGTCGTGCTCGACGTCGCCTCCCGCGAGATCGTCTCCCGCCGCCGGCTGGAAGAGTCGTTCCAGGGCGTCGCCTTCGATCCGGCCGGGGAGCGGCTGTTCGTGTCGGGGGGCGCGGCGGAGACGGTGCTCGTCTTCCGGCTCGAAGAGGGTTCGCTCCTGCCCGACACCCGGGTGGCACCGGCGGGGGCGATCCCGCTGCGTGAACCGAAGGAACGGGGCGTGCCCTGCGGCATCGCCACGAGCCGTGACGGCCGCGAATTGTTCGTGGCCAACGTCTGGGGGCAGAGCCTGTCGCGGGTGCGGCTCGGCGACGGTCCGCCGCAGGTGACCCACCTCGCGCTGGCCGACGCGCCCGCGGGGCCGGCGCCGGCCGCGCCGGCGCCGGCTGCGGCGACCACCGACGACCCCTCGATCACGAAGCGGGCCGCGGCGATCCTGGAACGGGCGGTCGCCGACGTGCCCCATCCCTACGGCTGCGTGCTCGACGAGCCGCGGGGGCGGCTCTACGTGTCGCTCTGGGCGCAGGCGGCGGTGGCCGTGATCGACACGCGCACCTGGCAGGCGACCGGCCGGATCACGGTCGAGGAGCACCCCAACGAGATGCTGCTCGCCCCGGACGGCGGCCGCCTCTTCGTCGCCAACGCCAATCGCAACAGCGTCTCGGTGATCGACCTCGAGGCGGGCCGCGTGGTCGAGACGCTCGTCTCGTCGCTCGCGCCCGACGCGCCGCCGGGCAACACGCCCAATGCGCTGGCCGTCACCGCCGACGGCCGGCGGCTCTTCGTGGCCAACGCCAACATCAACGCCGTCTCGGTCTGGGACGTCGCCACGCCCGGCGCCGCCCGCAGCCTGGGATTCATCCCGGTGGGCTGGTACCCGACGAGCGTGCGGCTCTCGAGCGACGGCCGCCGGCTGCTCGTGGCCAACGGCAAGGGACGGATCTCGGCCGCCAACCGCAACGGGCCGCGGCCCGGCTTCAACCCCGAGGCCCCCACCCCCGACTACATCGGCGGCCTCTTCGAGGGCACCGTCTCGTTCATCGACCTGCCCGCCGACGAGCAGGCGTTCACGGCGCAGCTCTCCGCCTGGACCGACCGCGCCTTCGCCTGCCGGCCGGCGACCGACGCGGCCGTCGCCAGGCTCGACCCGCAGGCCCTCGCGGGCCATCCGATCCCGCTGGCGGCCGGGGCGAAGAGCCCGATCACGCACGTCATCTACGTGGTCAAGGAGAATCGCACCTACGACCAGGTGCTCGGCGACCTCCCGCAGGGGCACGGCGACCCCACCCTCTGCCTGTTTCCCGAGCGGGTCACCCCCAACCACCACGCGCTGGCCCGGGAGTTCGTGCTCCTCGACAACTTCTACGTCGAGAGCGAGGTCAGCGCCGACGGCCACGAGTGGAGCATGGCGGCCTACGCCACCGACTTCGTGGAGCGGCAGTGGCCTCTCTCCTACGGGCACAACCGGCGTGGGAAGTTTCCCTATCCGAGCGAAGGGGCCTTCGACAAGGCGGCGCGGCCGGCGGGCGGCTACCTCTGGGACCGCGCGATCGCCGCGGGGGTGAGCTTCCGCAGCTACGGCGAGTGGGTGAGCAACGGACCCACGCCCGACGCGCCGGGCACCGCCCGCGTGCCGGCGCTCGAGGGCCGGTTTGATCCGCTCTTCCGCGGCTTCGACATGCGCTACCCCGACGTGAAGCGGGCCGACCGCTTCATCGCCGAATTGGCCCGCTTCGAGCGGGAGGGGGAGATGCCCCGTCTGCAGATCGTACGGCTCCCCAACGACCACACGAGCGGCGCGAGTCCCGGCCTGCCGACGCCGTCGGCCGCCATGGCCGACAACGACCTGGCGTTCGGCCGGCTGGTGGAGGCGGTGAGCCGGTCGCGGTTCTGGCCGCACACCTGCATCTTCTCGGTGGAGGACGACGCCCAGAACGGCCCCGACCACATCGACGCCCACCGCACGATCGCCTACGTGATCAGCCCCTACGCCCGACGGGGCGCCGTCGACTCCACCCTCTACTCGACGAGTTCGATGCTCCGCACGATCGAACTGATCCTCGGCCTCGAGCCGATGTCGCAGTTCGACGCGGCGGCGATGCCGATGCTCGACAGCTTCCAGAAGGCGCCGGTCAACGACCCTTACCGCTGCCGGCCGGCGAACGTGCCGCTCGACGACCGCAACGCCGCCACCGCCTGGGGCGCCGCCGAGTCGCTGGCGATGGACTTCTCGCGGGAGGATCGGGCCGACGACCTGCGGCTCAACGAGATCGTCTGGCGGAGCGTCCGGGGCGCCGACTCCCCCATGCCACCGCCGCGGCGGGCGGCGTTCGTCTTCACGACGCTCGATGACGACGATGACGACGATGACGACGATGACGACGATGACGACGATGACGACGATGACGACGATGACGACGATGACGACGATGGCGACGAGCACGACGAGCACGATGACGAGCGTGCGGCACACCGCGGGCCGGCCGCACGCCGGCCCCGCGACGCCGACCGGAAGGAGGCCGGCGATGACCGCGATGGCACGGACGAGTAGCCGCCATGATCGCGCGGCGGGGCGGCGCGGAGTTCGGCCGCCGGCGGCCGCGACGCTGGCTGCCGCCGGCCTGCTCCTGGCCGCGGTCGCGACGCTCTCCGGCTGCCGCCGCGCGGCGCCGCCGATCGTGCAGCCGGCGGCTCCCGAGGTCACCGTCGCGAGGCCCGTCGCCCGCGACGTCACCGAGTATGTGGAGTTCACCGGCAACGCGATCGCCGTCGAGACGGTCGACGTGAAGGCCCGCGTGTCGGGATTCATCACGGCCGTGCACTTCGCCGACGGCCAGGCCGTCGCCCGGGGCGACGCGCTCTTTGACATCGACGAACGCCCCTACGCGATCGGCCGCGACCAGGCGCGGGCCGACGTGGCCAAGGCGCGGGCGGAGCTCGACGAACTCGAGCGCGAGGTCGTCCGCAACCGGCCGCTCGTGCCCCGCGCCGTCGTCACGGAGGAGCAGTTCCAGATCCTCGTCTCGAAGCGCGACGTGGCGGCCGCCGCCCGCGACCGGGCGCAGGCGGCGCTCGCCCAGGCCGACCTCGACCTCGGCTTCTGCACGGTCACCTCCCCGATCGACGGCCGCATCGGCGGCCGGCGGGTCACGACGGGCGACCTCGTCTCGGGCGCCTCGGGCTCGGCCACGTCGCTGGCCACGGTCGTGAGCGTCGACCCGATCCGCGTCACCTTCAACGCCGACGAGCGTTCCCTCCTCATCGCGCGGCAGCGGGCCGCCGCCAGCCGTGCCGGCCGGCCGGCTGCCACCGCGAAGCCCGCCGACGCCGCCGGATCCGCCGCTGCCGCCGAGCCGGGCGGGATCAGGGCGCTCGCGATCCCGGTGGACGCGGCGCTCGTCACCGACGAGGGCTTTCCCCGGCACGGCGTGCTCGACTTCGTCGACATCGCCGTCAAGGCCACGACCGGCACGGTCCGCTGCCGCGCGGAGTTCGCCAACCCCGACGAGCTGATCACGCCGGGGATGTTCCTGCGGGTGCGGCTGCCCATCGGGCAGCCGGCGCCGGCGCTGCTGGTCGCCGAACGCGCCATCGGCACCGACCAGGGGCGGAAGTACGTGTCGGTGGTCGGTCCCGACGACCGCGTGGCATACCGGCCGATCACCCCCGGCCCGCTCGATGGCGGGCTGCGGGTCGTCGCGAGCGGCCTGTCGGCCGACGACCGGGTGATCACCGCGGGCATGCTGCGGGCCCGCCCGGGCGGGCTCGTGCGGCCGATCGAACAGGCGATGGAATAGGCGCGGGTGATGTTCCACTTCTTCGTCGACCGCCCCATCTTCGCCACCGTGCTCGCGGCGGTGATCCTCATCGTCGGCGGCGTCGCGCTGTCGGGGCTGCCGATCGCCCAGTATCCGGAGGTCGCGCCGCCGACCATCTCGATCCAGACGGTCTACCCCGGGGCGGGCGCCCAGGTCGTGGCCGACACCGTGACCACGCCGATCGAGCAGGAGGTCAACGGCGTCGAGCACATGCTCTTCATGGCGTCGCAGTCGACCGACGACGGCCAGGCCGTGATCGACGTCACGTTCGCGCCCGGCGCCGACATCGACCAGGCGCAGGTGCTCACACAGAACCGCGTCTCGGTGGCCCTGGCGAAGCTTCCCGACGAGGTCAAGCGGCAGGGCGTGACCACGCGGAAGAAGTCGCCGAGCATCCTGCTGTGCGTCAACCTCTTCTCCCCCGACGGCACGGTCGACCAGCTCTACATGAGCAACTACGCCCTGCTCCAGATCAAGGACGCGATCGCGCGGCTGGAGGGCGTGGGCGACGTGTCGTTCCTCGGCGCCCGCGACTACTCGATGCGGATCTGGCTCGATCCCGACAAGCTCGCCTCGCGCGGCATCGCGGCCGCCGACGTCGTGCGGCAGCTCCGCGGCCAGAACGTGCCCGTGGCGGCCGGCCGGCTCGGGCAGGAGCCCGCGGCGGCCGGCACCGAGTTCCAGCTGCCGGTCACGGCGAGCGGCCGGCTGCTCACGGCCGAGCAGTTCGAGGACGTGGTCGTGAAGACGGGGCCGCGGGGGGGCCTGACCGACGGCGAGCGGTTCGTCAGCGGCGGCGCGATCGTGCGGCTGCGGGACGTGGGACGGGCGGAGCTCGGGGCGCGGAGCTACGACATGTCGAGCCGGCTCGACGGCCGCGAGAGCGTGACGATCGCCGTCTTCCAACGGCCCGGCTCCAACGCCCTGGCCACGGCGGCCGCGGTGCGGCGCGAGATGGACCGGCTCGCCGCCGACTTTCCGCCGGGACTCGCCCACGCCATCCACTACGACACCACCGTCTTCGTCGAGGAGTCGGTCCACGAGGTCTGGAAGACGCTCTTCGAGGCGGTGGTGCTCGTGTTCGTGGTCGTGCTCCTCTTCCTGCAGAACTGGCGGGCCACGATCATCCCGATGGTGGCGGTGCCGGTGTCGCTCGTGGGCACCTTCGCCGTCCTCGCGCTGCTCGGCTTCTCCCTCAACAACCTCTCACTCTTCGGACTCGTGCTGGCGATCGGCATCGTCGTCGACGACGCGATCGTGGTCGTGGAGGCGGTCGAGCGGCTCGTGGCCTCGGGGCTGTCGGCCCGCGAGGCCGCCCGGCGGGCGCTCGACGAGGTGGCCGGGCCGGTGGTGGCGATCGCGCTGGTGCTCTCGTCGGTGTTCGTGCCGACCGCGTTCATCGGCGGGATCAGCGGGCAGTTCTACCGGCAGTTCGCCCTGACGATCGCGGCGAGCACCGTCATCTCGGCGTTCAATTCGCTCACCCTCTCCCCCGCGTTGTGCGCGGTGTTGCTGGCGGACCACGCCCCGGGGGCGGCCGGCGGGGGCGGCGGCGTCTCCCGCCGCGAGCCGCTGCCCCCCGCGGGGATCGCGCTGGTCTGCGGCCTCCTGGCCACCTGGCTCCTCGAGGACCGGCTCGTGCTCCGGCTCGGGCTGGCCGCGGCCGGGATGCCCGACGAGTGGCGGGTGTGGGGCGTGCGGCTCGCGGTATTCGCCGCCGGCACGCTCGCAGGGCGGATCGCCGCGCCGGCGGTGAACCTCCTCATGCAGGCGTGCTTCCGGGCCTTCAACCTCTTCTTCGACCTCACCACCGGCGCCTACGGCGCGGCGGTCGGACTCCTCCTGCGGGCGAGCATCGTCGTCGTCGGCCTCTATGCGGTGCTGATGGCGCTCACCTACTACGGCTTCACCACCGTGCCCGTCGGCTTCATCCCGGAGCAGGACAAGGGCTATCTCGTCGTCAGCGCGCTGTTGCCCGACGGCGCCAGCGTCGAGCGGACGGAGCCCGTGATCGCGGAATTGACGCGGCTGGCGCGGGACGTGCCGGGCGTCGCCCATGTGATCTCCGTCTCGGGATACTCCCTCCTCGCCAACACCACCCTCTCCAACGCCGGGGGCATGTTCGTGCTGCTCGAGCCCTTCGCGAAGCGGCGGGTCGATCCGGCGCTGTCGGCGCGGGCGATCCTGCGGACGCTGCGGACGCGGTTCGGCGCGGTCCGCGACGCGGCGGTGGTGGCCTTCAACGCGCCCCCGGTCGAGGGCGTGGGCAACACCGGCGGCTTCAAGCTGCAGGTCCGCGACCGCACGGCAGAGGGCCCCGAGGCGCTCGAGGCCGCGGTGACGACGCTCGCCGAGGCGGCCGGCGCCCAGCCGGGACTGACCGGGGTGTTTTCGGGGTTCCGCGGCCGCGGGCCGCGGCTGTTCGTCGACGTCGACCGCGAAAAGGCCCGGGAGCAGGGCATCGACGTCGCCGACGTGAACCAGACGCTGCAGATCTACCTCGGCAGCGCCTACGTCAACGACTTCACCGCCTTCGGCCGCAACTGGCCGGTGACCGTGCAGGCCGACCAGCCCTTCCGCATGCGGGCCACCGACATCGGCCGGCTGCAGGTGCCCAACGCCGCGGGGGAGATGGTGCCGCTCGCGACGCTCGTCACCGTGCGCGACGCGAGCGGGCCGGCGATCGTCAACCACTACAACATGCTCCCCTCCGCCGACCTCACCGGCTCGACGCAGCCGGGCACCAGCTCCGGCGACGCCATCGCCATCCTCGAGTCGCTGGCGTCGCCGTCGGGGCCGGCGGCCCTGCCGCGGGGGATGGACTTCCAGTGGACCGACCTGTCGCTGCAGCAGATCCTCGCCGGCGACACGGCGATCTACGTGTTCCTGCTCGGCACGGTGTTCGTGTTCCTCGTGCTGGCGGCCCAGTACGAGAGCTGGTCGCTGCCGCTGGCGATCATCCTCATCGTGCCGATGTGCCTGCTGGCGGCGATCGCCGGCGTGTGGATCGCGGGCCTCGACAACAACATCTTCACGCAGATCGGCCTGCTCGTGCTCGTGGGCCTGGCGGCGAAGAACGCGATCCTCATCGTGGAGTTCGCGAAGCGGCGGCAGGACGAGGGGCTGCCGGCCGCCCGCGCGGTGCTCGAGGCGGCGGTGCAGCGGCTGCGGCCGATCCTGATGACGTCGCTGGCCTTCATTCTCGGCGTCGTGCCGCTCCTGCTCGGGCGGGGCGCGGGCGCCGAGATGCGCGTGTCACTCGGCACGGCCGTCTTTTCCGGCATGCTCGGCGTGACCGTCTTCGGCATCTTCTTCACGCCGGTCTTCTACTCCGTCGTGATGAGGCTGTCGGGCGGCCGCGCGGCCGCCCCGCCCCCCGCGCGGGTATGATGCCGGTCGGGGAGCGGCCGCCGCGCCGCCGCGGCGGGTGCCGCTCCGTGCCCCGAACCGGCCGCCGGCGTTCCCCGACGGCGTCGCCGTGCCGCGTCCCCGGAGGCCACGACATGCCACGTCGCCGCGCCCGCGTCCTCGCCGTCGCCACCCTCGCCGCCTGGGCCGGCACGGTCGCGGTGGCCGCCACGCCCCATCCGGGCTTCACGGTGTCCGTCAGCGGCGGCGCCGTCGTCGTGGCCGACGTCTACGACGACACGCCCGCCGCCGTGATCGGCATCCGGCCCGGCGACGTGGTCGCCCGGGTGAACAACCAGCCGGCCACGCCCGACGCGCTGCGTCGTTCGCTGGCGGTGAAGCGGGTGGGGTCCACCATGCACCTCACCTTCCTGCGGGAGGGCGAGACGCGGGACGTGCTCGTGCGGCTCGTCGATGCCGAGAAGCCGGCGACCTGGGGGGCGGCCGCGGCGGCCACCGAGGAGCAGGTGACGCGGGAGTTCCGCGCGGCGATGGACGCGTTCGTGGCGAAGCACGGCCCCGTCCGCATCCTCGGCGCCCGCGTCGAGCAGGAGGCGGGCCGCCGTCGCGTGGCCGTGCGGATCGCCAACGCCAGCGAGCACTTCCTCGAGGCGTGCGACCTCGACGTGCTCTTCGTCGACGCGGGCGGCCGCGCCGTGGCGATTCCGGGGCACGACAACCCGCTCCGCATCCGCGGCACGCGGGAGGTTCCCCCGGCCAATCCGCCGGGCACGCGGGGGATCGTCACGCTCACAGCCGACCTGACGGCACCGACCGCGGCCGCGACGGCCGCGACCGTCGTCGTCACCCGGGCCCGGCTGGCCGACGGCCGCACGTTCACGCCCCAGGAGCCGCAGACGTTCGCCTTCGAGCTCGCCCCGTGACCGGCCTCACCAGCAGGCGGGAATCGGGTCCATCGAGATCGGATCCGGCCTGGCCGGCGCGTAGCGGTCACCGCGGCGGGTCCAGCTGTTGCCGCCGCTGTGCGCCACCTCCACGGCCCGGTCGCCGTGCCACTCGAAGCGCCGGCCCGTCTCCACGTCGAACACGCTCCCGTCGGTCGGCACGATGGCCACCGACCAGCGGTCGGCGTCGTCGAGCCGCAGGGCGGGCTGGGCGCCCTGCGAGGCGTAGAGCTTGGCCGCCAGCGGTGCGCGGGATTCGAGCGCCTTCTGCTTCTCCTCCTCGGTGGCACGGATGTCGAAGAGGCGGGCGGGCTGCACCGAGCCCGGCCCCATCGCATAGCGGAACCTCCCCTGCCCCACGGCCTTGCTCCACACGTGCCGGTTTTTGGCGGCACTGAAGCGGTAGTAGACGTGGTCGGGCTTGATCTCGGCCGGGCGAACGGCGACGAGCTTCGCCTGAATCGGGTCGTAGCGGTAGACGACGGCCCGGTCGAGCCGCTGCGGCTCGGTCCGCGCGTCCGCCTTCTTGTCCTTCGAGGTCCCGGTGTCCGCGTCCTTGCCGGCGGCCTTCTCCCTGCCGGCCGCCACCGGCTCGGGCGCGCCGGGCCCGTCGGCGGCGACCGCGGGGGCGACACGCATCGCGGCGCAGCACGCGGCGACCGTGACGACGATCGCGACGGCGATCGCGCCGCGGGGGGCGCGAGATCGCGGCATGACGACTGTGGGCAGTTGCGCGGAAACCGCAACCCTGACGAGGGAGGTGGGGCGGACGAGCGAGGTGGGCATGATGGTGGGGGATGCGCGGGACAAGGAGAGAACCGGGCCTGCCACCGGCGACAATGCCCACCCCTCCAACCCTACTTCGCCCCCCCACCGCCCCCCAGCACCCCCCCCCAGCACCGCCCCCCCCCCCCCCCGACGTCAGAAGAAGAACGGCAGGCCCAGGGACTTGAACGTCTCCTTCTCCTCCCGGAGAAACTCGTCTCCGAGCCGCTCGAAGCCCCCGTCGGCCCGGAAATCCTCGAGAAAGCGGTCGATGCTGCCCTTCAGGTCGTCATCCCCGAGCCGCAGGCCGATCGCCCACGACTCGGCGCCGAACATCTCGAGGATCGCCCGCGTCGTGTCGGGCTGACGCTTGTGATTCCGGTAGACCGACAGCGGGTCGTAGATGAACGCGTCGGCCTTTCCCTGCACCACCTCGAGCACCGCCGCCGATTCCTTGTCGAGCACGAGCACCCGCGCCTGCGGCAGCGAGGCGGTGGCGTACTGGTGGCCGATCGTCCCCTTCTTCACCGCCACCACCCGCCCCGGGGCGTCGAGGTCGGCGACGCCGCGCACCGGCGCGTCGACGCCCACGAGCAGCGCGAGCCCCGACCGCACGTAGGGCTGCGAAAACGCGATCGACTTCGCCCGCTCCGGCGTGGCCGTCATCGACGAGATGATGCAGTCGATCTTGCCCGTCTTGAGCGCCGGAATGAGCCCGTCGAACGAGATGTTCTCGATCACGACGGGGCGGCCGAGATGCCGGCCGAGCGCCTCCGCCAGCCGCACGCTCACCCCCGCGGGCCGGCCGGACGTGTCGGTCATCTCGAACGGCGGGTAGGCCAGCTCCATGCCCACCCGCAGCGGCCGCGGCCCAGAGGGCGCGCAGCCCACCGCCAGCACGACGAGCGCGAAGAGGCCGATCCATCGCGACGGACAGCGGACACGCACGGGCCAGGCCATCGGCACTCTCCGGGAGGTCGTCCGCGGCGACGGTCCCGCCGTCCCGCCGCACCACGGCCGGGATTGTAACGCGGCGCCCGGTCACGTGGACGCCTCAGGCCGAGACGGCCGACAGCCGTCGCCACACCGCCTCGAGCACCGCGCCGGCCCGCGGCTCGTCGGACCGGTCGACGGCGGCGGCGATGCCCGCCCGCAGCGCCGCGAACTCCGCTTGGTCGAGGTCGAAGAGAAACGTTCCGTCCGGCTGCTCGACCCCGCGGGCGACGAGATCGGCATGCTGCAGGAGTCCGTCCTCGACGGCCTCCTTCTCCGGCGTGGTGAGGGAGAATCGCACGCGCGGGGCCGGGCTCATGGCGACTCCCCGCCGGCCGGGGCCGCCGGGGCCGCACCACCGTGCCTGATCCGCAGCACGCGGTGATTCCGCGAGTCGGCGATGTACACGTCCCCCGATCGCGGATGGACGACGACGCCGTGCGGCCCGCCGAGCTGGGCCGCGAGCGGATCGCCCGGCACGCCCGCCGTGCCCCGCACGCCGGTGCCCGCGATCGTGAGGAGCCGCCGCTCGCGGACGAGGAACTTCCGGATCAGGTGGCTCCCCTCGTCGGCCAGGAGGATGTCGCCGTCATGGTCCGCCCAGAGATGCTTGATGCTCTTCATCACGGGCTCCGCGGCGGGGTCCTCCAGCACGACGGCCCGGGCCCCGTCGCCGAGCATCCGCACGCCGCGGCCGGTGGCCGAGAACAGACGGCCCTGCGCGTCGACGGCGAACGCCCGGGTGCCCCCGAGCCCCTCGAGCGTGCGGATCACGCCGCTGGCCATGTCGACGACGCGGATCACCCGGCTGAACCCGCCGACATAGAGCAGCCGCTCGTCGGGGCTCAGGCAGACGCAGGCGATGCCGTCGAGGCCGGCCTCGACGGCCGGGCCGCCGTCACCGGCGAGCTCCTTCGATCCGTCGCCCGCGACGGTCGTGACGATGCCCGTCCGCGCGTCGATCCGCCGCACGCGGTGGTGGCCGGTGTCGGCGATGTAGAGGTTTCCCGCGCGGTCGGCGACGAGCGTGTGGGGCGCCGAGAAGCAGGCCGCGGCAGCCGGGCCGCCGTCGCCGAGCGGGCTGCCGGGCGGGCGGGCCGGCGTGACGACGCTGAGCACGCCCGTCCGCCCATCCACCCGGAGGATGCGGTGCGTCTCCTCGCAGATGAACATGTCGTCCTGCGGGCTGAACGCGATGCCGAAGGGCTGCGTCACCCGGCATTCGGTGGCCGGGCGTCCCTCGACCGCCGTGCCCCCGCCCGCCACGAGTTCGACCACGGCCGCGGGCTGCCGCAGGAACTCCGCACCGGCGGCCGCCGCCGCGGGCTGACCGGCGGCCGCCGCCGCGGGCTGACCGGCGGCCGCCGCCGCGGGCTGACCGGCGGCCGTCGTCGCGGCCAGCACGGCGGCGACGCCCACGCTCCGAAAAACCCGGTCGCTCGTCCGCATGATGCCTCCCGGCGAACAGTAGGTGTTTTCAGGCCGTGACGCAACCACCGGCCACCGGGCCGGCCCGCGCGACCGGCCCCGGCGCCCTGACGATTCGGTCGACCTTGCGGCCCGCGGCCCTGACGGTCGTGCGCGTTGTCCGCCTGCTGCGTGTCGCGCCGAAGGCCGCGGGTCGCCGCTCACGATATTCCTCGCAGAGTGGGGCGTGGGCGGGCTCGACCGGCGAGCGTCGGCCGCCGGCGACGCCGGGAAACCGTCATCCAGGGCAAAGGGAGATTCGCATCATGCGCACGAGCATCGCGTTGTGGGCGGCCGTCGTGGCGGCCGGATGCCTCGGTTCGTCGTCCCGCGGCACCGAGACGGGGCAGCCGATCGACCTCTCGAGCTTCGCGGCGATCGAACCGGCCGACGCCGACGGCTCCGCCGGGATTCCGATCGACGACGTCGCCTACGCCACGTCCGCCCCCTCGCGGCGGTTCTACCTCACCGGCATCATCGGGGCGTCGTTCGCCACGCTCACCACCGGCGGCGCCGTCGACCTCGAGGGCGACCGGTATCCCACCGACGGCAGCATCAACCAGACGCTCTTCACGGCGGGCGGTGCGGCCGGCATGGCGTTCGACCGCGAGAACGGGATGCTGCGGGCCGAGTTCGAGGGACGCAGCCGCGACCTCATGCAGGGCCAGTCGAACCTCTTCAATCCGGACGGCAGCTTCTTCGACCATCCGCAGGTGCGGGCGTCCAACGGCTGGTCGACGATGGCCAACGTGTGGCGCGACTTCGACATGACCGACCGCACCGGCCTCTACGCGGGGGGCGGCATCGGCGCGGGTGGCTACCAGCTGTCGGCGATCTATCCGCCGCCGCCGACCGCCGCCAGCGGCGTCACGCAGTTCGCCTGGCAGGCGGGGGGCGGCGTGACCTACGCCTTCACCGAGCGACTGACGTTCGACCTCGGCTACCGCTTCTTCGCGATCGGCACCGGCTCCTCGCCGGTAACAGCCCCGCCGAACGGCTTCGGACAGTTCGGCGGCTCGATGACGTCGAGCTTCGCGGCGAGCGAGCTGCTCCTCTCCGTCAGGGTCTACGAGCCGTTCCGCAACTGGCGGTGACGCCGAGGGGTCCGCGGCCGCCGATCGGCGGCGGATCGCCGGCGGCGCGGCGGGCCAACAGCCCCCCGGGGGTGGTCCTCTGACATGCTTCGGGCGGCCTGCTCCGCGGGCTCCTTCCTGCGGTCTCCAAGGAAGCGCGCACGCCATGAGCAGCGGATCCGCCTCGCTGCGGGTGGATGACATCAATCCCCGGCACCACCTCCGCTGCAACAACGGCGCCTGCCGGGTGCACTCCACGCTCCACTTCGACGGCCGCAAGCGCCGCATCCGGCGGACGCTCGGCACGCGGGCGTGATCGTCGGGCATCAGGGGCCGCTGGAAGTCTCGGGCCTCGCCGGGCCCGACGGCCCGCAGCTCACGCGGCTCGTCGCATGGATTGCGAGCCGGGGCGCGGGCGCCCTTCGCGGGTGACGGCCGGCCACGGCGGGGTCATGCGGCCGCCGGGGCCACGCGGGCCCCCGGCGATTGCAGCCGGCGGGGGAGCGCGGCGAAAATCACGCCCGTTCGCACGGTCCCGTCCCCGATGTCGTTTCCGAGGGTGCCAGGATGAGCCTCCCTCCGCCCCACAGCGCCGCCGCGCCGCGCCGTGCGGCGTTGCTCGTCGCCGCACCGTTCGTCGCCCTCGTCTGCACCGTCACGGCCCCCGCGGCCGTCCGCGCCGACGAGCCGCCGCGGCTCGAGATCCTGCTCGTGGACGAGGCGGAATGGGAGGGCGCCGTGCCCCAGGACGTGCGCGCGGTGCTCGCCTCGTCCGGCCGCGAGCTCCTCCGGCACGTGCCCGACGCCGTGCCGCCCCCGATGGAGGTGTCGGCCCGCGGCGGCCCGATCCTGCTCTTCGACCGCTCCGCCGCGGGCAACCTCCAGGTGCGGCTCGACACGGGCGGCCGCCGCTGGTCGCAGTATTCGTTTCAGTTCGCCCACGAGGTCTGCCACGCCGCCTGCCGGGAGCGGCCGGGCCGCAATCCGGCCGGCCACCTCTGGTTCGAGGAGGCGCTCTGCGAGACGGCGAGCCTGTTTGTGCTGCGTCGCATGGCCGAGGCCTGGAATCGCGAGCCGCCGTATCCCAACTGGGCGGCCTACGCCCCGCGGCTGCGGGAATACGCCGAAGAGCGGCTCGAGGAGTCGCCGCGGCCCCCGGGCATGACGCTGGCCGCATGGTACGAGCGGCATCGCGACGAACTCGTGTCGCATCCCACCGACCGGGCCAACGCCCTGGCGGTGGCCGCGGGCCTGCTGCCGCTCTTCGAGGACCGCCCCGACCGTTGGGCCGCCATCCGCTGGCTCAACGCGGCGCCCGCCACCGCGCCGCGATCCTTCGCCGCCCATCTCGACGCCTGGCGACGCGAGGCCCCGGCGCGGCACACGGCGGCGATCGAGACGATCGCCGCCGCCTTCGGTGAGCTGCTGCCCGAGCGGGATCGGGTCGTCGATTCCGCCGCTGCAACGCCGTGAGCCGGTTCGATCAGGCCACAGGACGCTGTGTCCATCATGCAGTGCACCGCAGCCCGGCCACGCCCGCCTGCGCGCGGCACAGCGCGGGCCGACGGTCACGGTGTCACGAAAAACGCCCAGTTGTCGACGGACGCGGAACCCTTGCCGTCGTTCACCGTCACGAAGAGCCGGTAAGCGCCCGGCTTCGCCGGCGCCGTCACCTCCGCGGTGTCGGCGTCGATCGCGCGCACCGCCCCCGGCACCACGTCGGGCCGCCGTTCCGCGTCGCCCCCCTCCCGCCGGTCGGTGCTCTCCTCGACCACCTCCCAGGCCCGGTCGAGCGGATCCCCCTCGGGATCCTCGTATCGCACCCGCACCGTCACGGCCTTGCCGGCCGCGATCCGCACGTTCTCGAGCGGCACCACGGCCTCCTTGAGCACGGGCGCCCGGTTGGCCGGCCAGTCGCCTGTCCAGGCCCGTGCGATCGCGTCCACCCGGGGCGTCTTCTCGCCCGACGGCAGGAACATGCCGAACCAGCTGCTCGTGGCCTCCTGCTTGCTCCCCCAGAGGAACACGTAGCTCCCCAGGCAGCGCCCGGCGTCGGCCATGATCTCCCCCTGCGTCACGAACGTCGACGCCGCCTTGCCGCGGCTCGACGGCTCGACGGGCGCTTTCCAGGCCGTCTGCTCCGTCTCCCAGGGACCGGGCAGGCCGAACTCCGTGATGCAATACGGCTTTCGCCAACCGCACTCGTGGAGCACGCGGCCGACCCCCGCGGCCCCCGCGTAGGCGTTCACGCCGAGGATGTCGACGGCGGGGGCGTGCTCCCGGATCGCCCGGAGCTTGTCGGGATTCACGTTGGCGACGACCGTCATCACCGGATGCCGCGGATCGAGCCGCTTCACGAGCCGGGCGAGGTGATCGACCTCCTTCCACACCGCCGGGCTCGCGCCGGCGCCCGTGGGCCCCTCCATCTCGTTCCCCAGCCCCCAGAGCAGCATCGCCGGATGGTCCTTGAACCGGCGCACCGCGGCTTCGACCCTGCCGCGCTGCTCGGCGAGCTGCTTCGGGCTCGTGTAGTCGAACCCGTGCCGCTCGTGCCCCAGCCAGATCCCCACGGTGACGGCGATGCCGAGCTCGTGCGCCCGGTCGATCAGCCGCCGACCGTCGACGGTCGCGTCGGGCGTCTCGGCCCCCCACGTGCGGATCGAATTGCCGCCGCAGGCCGCCAGCATGTCGAGATGCCGCTCCCCGCCGGCGCCCCGGATGACGAAGGGCCGGCCGTCGCGCAGGAGCCGGAAGCCCTCCTCCGCCGATCCCTCCACGACCACGTTCGACCCACGCGGCCGCGCCGGCTCCGCCGCGCCGGCGCCCCCGGCACAGGCAGCCAGCACGCAGAGGGCGACGACCGGGGCGAAGAGCGGCTTCGTGGCGTCGATCCGCAGCCACGCCGCCGCCGCGAGCGCCGCCGTGACGGTCATCGGCACGAGCGGGGCGTCCCAGCTGCCCGTGGCCGCCACGATGTATCCGAACGCCACCGACGTGAGGAACCCGGCGAACTGCCCGGCCATGTTCATGGCGCCGCTGACGGCCCCGGCATGACGCCCCCCGACGTCGAGACAGACGGCCCACGCCACCGGCAGCATGAAGTCACTCCCCGCGTAGCCCAGCGCGAGGAAGAGCACGGAGAGGAACTTGTCCTGGGTGAAGAACGTCGCGCCGGTGAAGACCGCCGCCGTGGCCAGCCCCGCGACGCCGATCCAGCGGCGGCCCCACCGCAGCCCCACCCGCCGCACGAGCCGGTCGCTGGCGAGGCCGCCGAGCAGGTTGGCGACGCCGCCGCAGACGAACGGCAGCCACGACAGCGCGACGAGGTCCTCCTTGCTGTAGCCGCGGGCCTTCTCGAGGAACGTGTGCAGCCAGCTGAGATAGAAGAACGACGTCCAGCAGTAGAGGAAGTACATCGCCATGATCCACCAGAGATTCGGGCTGGCGAGCAGCGTCCGCCAGGGCATGGCGTGATGCCCGCCGCCGGCCGCACCGCCGGCACCACCACCGGCGCCGATCTCCGCCAGTTCCGCCGGCGTGATGCCCGCCTTGTCGCGGGGGTCGTCGCGGAACCAGAGCCACCACCATCCCGCCCAGAGCACGCCGACGGCGCCGAACGCGACGAACGTCGCCCGCCAGCCGAAGGCCTGCTGCAACGGGATCACGAGCAGCGGCGACACCGCCCCACCCACCCGGCTGGCCATCCAGACGAAGCCCTGCGCGCCCCCGCGTTCCTGCGACGGAAACCAGCGGGAGAGCGTCGCGGAGACGTTGGGAAACGCCCCCGCCTCGCCGGCGCCGAAGAGAAACCGCGTGGCGACGAGCGGCCAGAATCCCGTGGCCGCGCCGGTGAGCGCCGTGAACGCCGACCACCAGGTGACGATGCGGGCGAGCACCCGACGCGGCCCGATCCGGTCGCCGAGGGCGCCGCTGGGCACCTCGAACAGGCCGTAGGAGAGGGCGAACGCGCCCAGCACCCAGCCCCACTGCTCCGGCGCGATCCCGAGGTCCTTCTGCATCGTCGTGCCGGAGACCGAGATGCAGACCCGGTCGACGTAGGTGACGACCGCGAGCAGAAACAGCATCCCCAGCACGCGGTGGCGGTATCTCACGTGCATCGGCGGGCTCCTGTGGCGGGATCACCCGCGCGAGTGGATGGCGGCGGCGCGGGGCGACGCCGACCGCGCTTCAGCAGTATGGGGCTGTGCCATGCTCACTTCGCGTCGAGCACGGCGTCGAAATCGAGTTCCTTGAGCCGCTTCGCGGCCGCCTCGGCGGGCTTCCAGAACCAGCCCTTGGGATCCCAGCACTGCGCGAACTTCAGGTCCCCGGCGAGCCGCCTGTAGGCGGCGGCCGCCTCCTTCTTCTTGCCCTGCTTCTCGAGCGACTGCCCCTCGATGAAGCAGCAGGTGCCCACGTCGTTGAGCGCCCACGCGTCGTGCCCCTTGTCCGCCGGCAGGTAATCCTCGAGGGCGGCCTGCTGCTTGATCGCCTCCGCCTCGTAGAGCTCGCGGCACTTGCCGACGTAGGCCGCGACGGCCTCGTGCTTCTGCTGGCCGAGCGCCTCCCAGGCCTTCGTGGTCAGCGTCGACGACGTGTGGTCGCCGAAGTCCTGGCCGTGGGCGGCCGCGCCGGCCCATGCGACCGCGCAGGCCACGAGGGCGACGGGCAGCGGGCGCGCCCGCCGCGGCAGGGCACGACCCGAGACGAGGCGACCGCAGAGCGGGATGCGCATGACGGGCTCCAATGCGGGTGGTGCTGCCGGGGCTTCGGGACGGCGGCGGACGCCGCACGCGACTCTTTGCATCCCCCGCCATCGCGTCCGCGCGATGGCGAGATGATACCAGCAGCCTCCGCTCCCGTGGCCGGGCCGAGCGCGTCGTGGGGCGACGCCCTCGGCACGCCGGACGCCCTCACCACGGCCGCGGAGGTGTATCATGTGGCCCCCCGCTCGGGGAGCGGTCCAAGGAAGGCATGAAACCAATCGCCCGACGCCGGGCGGCCGGCTGAAGCGTCGGCCCGGACCGGCCGTAGTGTGATGCGGGACGGGCTCCGGCCCACTGCCGGATCCGTCTCTCGAAGCCCCCTCGTCGTCCCTAGCCCCGGCCGCCCGCCGGCCACCTGTTCCCCGCACCGCGTCCCGCCCCCATGCCGCTCACCGTCCGCTACGTGTCGTGCCTCGAGGAGGTCGTCGAGCCGGCGGTCGCGTTCCTCGGTCGCGACCGCGACCTGTTCGCGACGCCGCGGATCGTCGTCCCCAACGCCGGCACGCGGGCCTGGCTCTCGGCGGTGCTCGCCGCCCGGCTCGGAACCAGCGGCGTGGCCGACGGCGTGCTGGCCAACGTCGACGTCTGCTTCCCCACGGCACTGGCCCGCCTGCTCGAGAAGCCCGGTCTCCGGGACGATGATCCGTGGGAGATCGCGCCGCTCACGTTCGCGGCGCTTGCGGCGCTCGACCGGAGCCGCGACCGTGCCGGCCTCGTCGCGCGTTTCGGCGGGCCGCTGCTGGCGGCCCGGGCGATGGCCGAGCGGTTCGACAACTACCACGTCCGCCGGCCGGGGATGATCCGGGAATGGGATCACGGCCGGGCGAACCTCAGCCCCACCGCCGACGCTCCTTCGTCCCCCAGGCGGCTGCCCGACTCGGGGCTGCCGCAGTGGCGGCTCTGGAAGGCCGTCCGCGCCGCGAGCACCGTGCCACCCCCCCCCTGCCGTGAGCCCGCCGCCGACGCGGAGCATCAGGTCGACGTGTTCGTCGCGGGCCTCGAACACCTCTCCTGCCAGCAGATCGGCTGGCTCGAGGCGCTCGGGGCGCGGGGTGACGTGCAGGTGCTGCTCGTGCATCCGTCGCCGGCCCTGCGGGAACGCTGGGCCGCGACGGCCCCGCAGCCGTCCCCCGGTCATGCGCCGAGGCGCGAGGAACACGTGCGGGAGGCGGGCGTGGATCCGCTCGCGTCGGCGTGGCTGCGCGGCACCCGCGAAACGCAATGGCTCCTCGCCTCCCAGGGCATCGCGCCGAGGCACGATGTCGCTGCGCCACCCGCCGCCGCGACGTCGGCCACGGCAACGCCCGCCGCCGCGACGTCGGCCACGGCGGCACCCGCCGCCGCAGCGTCGGCCACGGCAACGCCCGCCGCCGCCACGCTGCTCACGCGGCTGCGGCACACCGTGGTGGCCGGCGGCGCGCCCGCGCCCGCGCCGATCGCGGCCGACGACGTCTCCGTGCGCATCCACCGCTGCCACGGCCTGGGTCGGCAGGCCGAGGTGCTGCACGACGCACTCCTCCACGCCTTCCACGAGATCCCCGGCCTCGAGCCGCACGAGGTGGCGATCGTGAGCCCCTGCATCGAGGAGGCGGCGCCGCACCTCGAGGCGGTGTTTTCGCGGACGCTCGGCGGCGATTCGGGCGGCATGCACCTGCCGCTCCTCGTGGCCGACCGCGGCATCCGCGAGTTGAGCCCCGGGGCGGAGTTGCTCACCGAACTGCTCGCCCTGCCGGGGTCGCGTTACCCGATCGACGCGGTGCTCGCGGTGGCCGCACATCCCCTCGTGCTCGAACGGTTCGACCTCGACGACGAGGGCACGGCCGTCTGGGACCGCTGTCTCCGCCGCACGCAGGTTCGCTGGGGACTCGACGACGCCCAGCGGAAGACCGCCGGCCTCGACGCGCCGGGGCTGCGGGCCCACACCTGGCGACTGGGGCTCGAGCAGATGCTCCTCGGGGCCACGCTGCCCGACGCCGTGCCGCGCGAGGAACTCGGCGGCGTGGTGCCGCTCGACGACGTCGAGCCCGCGCAGATCGACGCGATCGCGACGCTCGTGACGGTGCTCGGCGTCGTCGCCGAGCTCGACGCGGCAACCGCCGCCGACCGGCCCGTCGCGGAGTGGTGCACGCTCGTCGAGTCGACACTCGACCGGCTCTGCGACCCCGAGTCTCCGGCCCTCGACGAACCGCGGCGCGCGATCGACGGCCTGCGGCGCGGGGCCAACGGCGTGGCCGTGCCGTTCCATGACGTGAAGACGCTCCTCGGCGACGCCCTCGACGCCCCGAGCGGCCGCCGGCCGCTCCGCACGGGGGCGATCACCGCCACGTCGATGGTGCCGCTGCGGGGCGTCCCCTACCGCGTCATCGGGGTGATCGGCTACGACGACCGGGCGGTGTCCGCCGGCGAGGCACGCGGCGACGACCTCGTGGCCGCCCAGGAACTGCTCGGCGACATCGACCCGCGGCTCGAGGTGCGGCGGTCGCTGCTCGACTGCGTGCTCGCCTGCCGCGACCGGCTCATCGTCACCTGCACGGGGATGGACGTCGCCAACAACGAGACGCTGCCGCTGGTGACGCCCCTGGCGGAGCTGGTGGACTTCGCGCGGCGGCACGGCGTGGCCGACGTCCGCCGCGGCGCCGCCACCTTCAGCGGGATCGAGACGGTGCACCCGCGGCACGCGGTGAGCCCGGGCAACTTCCGGCCTGGCGCGCTCCACCCGCGGGAGGCCTGGAGCCACGACGAGCAGGCGCTCCGGGCGGCGCAGGGCCTGCGGCGGCCCGCATCCGACGTCGTCACGACGGCCGTCGCGCCGGCGCGGCTGGCGGTCGTCGAGCTCAAGGCGCTCGAGGAGCTGGTGCTCGACCCGCTCGCGCCGTTCGTCCGCCGGACGCTCGACATCAACACCTGGGAGGGCGACGACGCGGCGCCGCCGGCCACGCTGCCGCTGACGCTCACCGCGTACGAGCAACGCGGGTTGACCGCCGATCTGATCGACCTGCTCGCGGCCCGGCCCCACGACGACGGGATGGTCGGGGCCTGGGCGCAGTCGATGCAGGCCGGCGGGCGGCTGCCGTTCGGCGGCTTCGGTGCGACGGCGCGCGAGGAGATCGCGACGGTCGCACGGGCCATCGTCGCCAAGGCCGCGGAGATGGACATGCCGCTCGCCGGCGGCGCGGGGCACGACGTGCTGCTGACGGTCGGCCGATTCCAGATCGTGGGCCGGATCGAGCGGCTCTACGCACCCGACGGGCGGATCCTGTTCGTGCGGCCCGAGCCGCTCGGCGGCGAGCGGCTCCGCAAGGCGCGGCTGTCGGCGGCCCTCTTCCTGCTGGCGGCCATCGCCGCCGACACCGGCGTCCGCGAGGCGCACATCGTCAGCCCGCACGAGAAATGGTCGCCGGGCGGGGCGGGCGAGGTGGCGCAGGCCCGCGCGATCGTCGCCGATCCGCAGATCGACGTCGCGGTGGCCGGTCGGCGTCTCGAGGCGCTCTGCACGCTGCTCGAACTCGCCGCGACGACGCCCCGCGGCAGCTTCGGCGACACGGCCGCGACGGTCGTCGCCGCCGGCGCCGACCCCGCCGCCGCGGACGCCGCCGGCCAGAGCCTGTTCGACGCGTTCGTGAACGACCCGCGTCGCTACGGCTGGTCGCTCGAGCGGGTGGCCTACGGCCCGCATCCCGAGTTCGGGAGGGTGTTCTTTGCCGGCTCTCCGGAACGGGAGTTTCACGAGCGATTCGCGGGGCTCGTGACGGTGGTGAGCAAAGGCGACGCGAGGTACACGCTGCGATGAGCCCTGCCGCCCACCACCACGCCCCGGAACTCGACCTCGCGGCCGACGATCTCGTCGTCAACGGCCTCGTCGTCGAGGCCAGCGCCGGCACCGGCAAGACCTACTCGGTGGCCGGGATCGTCACCCGCGTGCTGGCCGAGGACGACGGCCTGCGGATCGCCGACGTCCTCATCACGACCTACACCCGCAATGCGGCCGCCGAACTCAAGGACCGCATCCGCCGGCGGCTCGGCGATGCGGCCGCGGCGCTCGCCTCCGGCGCCGTCGATCCCCGCGACCGCGTGCTGACGAGGCTCGCGGCCTGCGGGCCTGACGAACTGGCCGCCCGGATCGCGCGGCTCGAACGGGCGACGGTGGAGTTCGACTCGGCGACGATCGGCACGATCCACTCGATCTGCCACCGGGTGCTCACGGCGGCGGGACAGGAAGCGGCCGATCCGGGGGACGACGATCGCACCAGCCGCGTGGTCGCGGAGGTGGTCAACGACTTCGTCGTCGAGGAGTCGGCCGCCGGCCGCCGCTGGGACGAGCAGCGCATCGAGGCCCTCGTCCACGCGCTGCTCGCCGACCCGCACGTCGAGCCCTGGTTCGACGCCGAGGCGCATGCCGCGCCGGAGCCACGCCGCCGGCTCGAGGGGTTGAAGGCGGGGCTGGCGGCGTGCGTCGGCCGGGTGCACGCGCTGACCCGCTCGACGCCGAGCTTCGACGACCTCCTGCGGCGGGCCCGCGACGTGGTCGTGGACCCGGCGCACGCCCCGCTCGTCGCCGACCTGCGGAGGCGTTACCGGCTCGCGATCGTCGACGAGGCGCAGGACACCGACTCGCTGCAGTGGGAGTTTTTCCGGGCGCTGTTTCCGCCCGGCGACCACGCCGACGGCCGGGCGCTCGTCGCGGTGGGGGATCCGAAGCAGTCGATCTACGGGTTTCGCGGGGCCGACGTCCGCGCCTTCGTCCGCCACGCCGACGCCTGCGGCGCGGCCGCCCGCCGCACGCTGACGACGAACCGCCGCTCCGACGCGGTCGTGCTCGCGGGCCTCAACGACGCGTTCGCGGGCGCCACGTTCGGCGCCGGCATCGACTACATCGACGTGCACGCCCCCGAGCCCACCGCGCCGTCGGGGCTCGCCGCCGGCCGCCCCGTCGAGTTCATCGACATGGGGTCCGTCAACAACCAGGAGGACCTCGCGCCCATCGCGGCCCGCACGGTGTTCGACGTCCTCGACAACGTGCGGCTCGGCGCGGCAGCCGATCCCGCAGCCGATCCCGCAGCCGATCCCGCGACTGATCCTGCGACCGGCCGCCCCGTCGCCCCCGGCGAGGTGTGCGTGCTCGTGCGGTCGGCGGCGGTGGGGCTCCTGATCCAGCGCGAACTCGCCGCCGCCGGCGTGCGGGCCGTCACGAGCGGCACCGCGAGCGTGATGGACAGCCCGATCGCCCGCGACATCCGCACGCTCCTCGAGGCGATCGAGCAGCCGGCACTGCTCGGGCGGATCCGTCGGGCGGCCGCCACCGTGTTCTTCGGCCGCTCGCTCCGCGACGCGGGCGGCCTCGGCGACGACGTCCTGCTCGACGTGCAGGAGCGGCTGGGGACGCTCGGCCAGGCGCTGCGCCGCACCGGCGTCGCGGCGCTGGGGGCCACGCTCGCCGGTGACGCGGGCGTGATGGGCCGGATCGCGGCCGGCGACGGCGGCGAGAGGAACATCACCGACTTCACCCACGTCCTCGAGATCATGCACACGAGCGGCCCCCGCCGCGGCTGCACGCCGACGGAGGCGCTCGAGCTGTTCGCGGAACTGGCCTGCACCGCCGGCACGAGCGACATGGTCAGCCGCCGCGTGGAGAGCGACGCCGACGCGGTGAAGATCATGACGATCCACAAGGCGAAGGGGCTCGAGTTCCCCTGCGTGATCGTCGCCGACCTCTGGAAGCACGCCGACAACCGCCGCGCCGGCGACGGTCCAGCGGTCTTCTACGACGACGGCCGGCGGCGGCTCGACATCGGCTACGCCGAGTCCGGCAACTCCGCGCTGGCGGTCGAACGGGTCAAGGAGGCGCTCGACGAGGAGTCCCGGCGGCTGCTCTACGTCGCCGCGACGCGGCCGGAGCACCACGTCGCCGTGCTCGTCGCCCGGGCGAAGAAGCCGAGCATCCTCGGCCAGCTGCTCACGCTGCCGTCCACGATGCGGGCCGCCGGCGACCTGCCCACGACCAAGCGTCCCGAGCCGGCGCCGAAGGCGGCGGCGTTCGCCATCGCCCCGCCCGCGACCGTCGCCCGCACCTACCGGCGGCTCTCCTACACCGGCCTCGTCGCCCTGCGATCGAGCCGCGGCGACGATCCGTTCGCGCCGGAAGGGGGCGGCTACGACGAGGAGTCCGCCACGCCCCGCGAGGAAACCCGCGGCTTCCGCATCCCGGAGCTGCCGGGGGGCGTGGCGGCCGGCCGCGTGATCCACGAGATCTTCGAGCACGTCGACCCGACGAAGACGCCCCTCGACGCCGAGGTGCGCCGGGTCGTCGCGGACAAGGCGTCGTCGGGGCTGCTCGCCCCCCACCACGAGAGCCTCGTGCGGATCGTCACCGACGCGCTCGAAACGCCCTGGGGGGGACCGTTCGGCGACGTCTCGTTCGCCGCGATCGGTCCGGGCGACCGGCTCACCGAGCTGGGCTTCGAGATGGCGCTCGCCTCGCTCGCGGCGGGCGTGAAGGCCCGGCGCATCGGCCGCATCCTCGAGCGGGCGCTCGCGGGCCGGCCTGACGATCCGCTCGCCGAGTACGCCCGGATGCTGGCGTCCCCCGCCTTCGACATCCCCGTCGGCGGCCTGCTGACCGGCTCGATCGACGCGCTCGTGCGGCTCCCCGGCTCGACGGCCGCCGTCCCGCGGCTGGCGATCTGCGATTACAAGAGCAACAAGCTCCACGCCGACGACGCCGCCACCCCGCTCGACGCGTACGCCCAGGCCGGGCTCCTCGAGGAGATGGTCGCGCACCACTATCCGCTGCAGGCGCTCCTCTATGGTACGGCCGTGTACCGCTGGCTGCGCTGGCGGCGGCCCGCGGCCGATCCCGACGAGTGCATCGCCGGTGTCGTCTACGCATTCATCCGGGGCATGAAGGGCTCCGCCACGCCGGTCGACGCGGCGGGCCGCCGCCACGGCGTCTTCACCTGGCGGCCGCCGCGGGGCCTGCTCGCAAGCCTGAGCGACGCGCTGGCCGGAAAGGAGCCCGCCGCATGAGAATCCCCGAGGGCCTCGCCCCGTTCATCGCCGCCGGCGCGATCGGCGAGACCGACGCCGCCGCCGCCGCGCTGCTCGTCGACGTCGCCCGCCGCGACGCCGCCGCGGAGGCCGCCGCCCGGCAGGCCGCGCCACGGCGCGGCGCCAAGGCCGCCAAGGCCCGCGTCACCAAGGCCGGGGACGGCGCCGCCACGCCGGCCGACGCCGGGCGGAACGAGGCCTGGACGGAGCCGTCCACCACGGCCTGGCTCGGCATGTGCCTGGCGCTCCGCACGCCCCGCGACGGCCACACCTGCGTCGATCTCGAGGACGCCCGCGCCTGGGCGGGGGAGATCGACTTCGACTCCGACCGCCATCCGGCCTGGCCCGCGACCGCCGCCGAGTGGGTGCGGGAGCTGGCGGCCGTCGACCGGCTCGTCGGCGTGCCGGCGGAGCGGAAGCCCTTCGTCCTCGACGGCACGCGGCTGTACCTGGCGCGGTCCTTCGGCGAGGAGGAGGGCATCGCCCGCGTGATCCGCGGCGACACGCGCGTGACCGTGACGGTGCTGCTCGGCGGCCCGGGCACCGGGAAGACGACGACGGTCGCGGCCGAACTCGTGCGCCGGTTCGCGGAGGAGCGCCCGCCGCCGCGGCTGGCGCTCGCGGCCCCGACGGCCAAGGCCGCGGCGCGGATGACGGAGGTGCTCAAGAAGCGGTGCGGCGACGACGCGGCCCTCGCCGACCTCGGCGTCGCGGTGTCGGCCGCCGTCCGCGAGGCGGTGCTCGCGGCCGTCGACGCGGCGCCGGCCACCACGGTGCACAAGCTGCTCGGCGCGAACCCCGCCGCGCGGCGGCTCTTCGCCTTCGACGCCCGCACGCCGCTGCCCTACGACCTCGTGATCGTGGACGAATGCTCGATGCTCGCCAGCTCGCTCATGCACCACCTCCTCGCGGCGCTCGCCCCCGACACCGAGATCCGGCTCGTGGGCGACCCCGACCAGCTGGTGAGCGTCGAGGCGGGCTCGGTGCTCGCCGACATCCGCCAGATCGCCGCGCGGGCTGGCTGGGAGGCGGCGGGCCGCTCCCGCACGCTCACCGTGCAGCGGCGGTTCTCGACCGCCTCCGGGATCGGCAGGCTCGCCGACGCGATCCGCGACGGCCGGGCCGCCGAGGCCGTCGACGCGCTCGCCGCAGGAACGCCCGACGTCCGCTGGGTGCAGACGAGCCACGACGTCGAGGAGGTCGTCAGGAAGGTGGTCGCCGAGGCCCACGGGCTGTGCGCCGCCGCCGCCGCGGCCGCCGACGACGTGCTCGCCCGCAAGGGCCGCATGCAGGTGCTCTGCGCCAATCGCGACGGCCCGCGGGGCGTGTCCGGCTGGAATCGACGGATCGAGGCGCGGCTGGGCGACGCGGCCCGGACGCCCTGGTATGCGGGGCGGCCGGTGATGGTCACGCGCAACAGCCGCGGGCTGGGCCTCTCCAACGGCGACGTCGGCGTGGTCGTGCCGGGCCGCGGCCCACGGATGGAGGCGGTGTTCGGCACCGACGCGAGGCCGGTCCGCGTGCCGGTGGCGCGGCTCGAAAACGTGGTGACGGTGCACGCCCTGACGATCCACCGGAGCCAGGGCTCGGAATACGACCACGTCGTGGTCGTCCTGCCCGAGAAGAAGAGCCGGCTGCTCACCCGCGAGCTGCTCTACACGGCCGTGACGAGGGCCGTCGCCCAGGTCACGGTGATCGGGGCGCGGGAGGTGATCGAGGAGGCGGTCGGCAGGCCGATCCGCCGCGCGACGGGACTCGCGCACCGGCTGTAGCCGCTCGCGCCACGGGAGTCCCGTGAGTGGCTGCTCGTCGTCGACGCCGCGATCGAGGCCGCGAACGCCCCGGTCACGTTCGGCGACACACCCTTCGGGCTCGTCGGCGTCCGCATGCTGAAGTCGATCGGCGTCCACGACGGCGGCGGCACGATCCGCAACTCGACGGGGGGCGTCGACGAGGCGGGCTGCTTCCGCCGGCCCGCCCGCTGGCAGGCTGTGGATAAA
>Ga0136644_10000455_pt1 | contig 32620 bp, 32 predicted proteins | sample C_130820_EF_Meta_FD_94780 | JGI IMG/M metagenome (GOLD analysis project Ga0136644, IMG submission 94780) | Freshwater microbial communities from Lake Croche, Canada to study carbon cycling - C_130820_EF_MetaG (v2) (version 2) | ecosystem: Environmental > Aquatic > Freshwater > Lake | place...
ATTAATATTGTTCGAATATATTAATACGTTTTTTTTTAGTTCACTTAATAGTACATTTGTTAATTTATTATATTTATCGCCTATGCATAGATCAGCATCATTTTCTAATCCATCTATATTATTTTCACTTATTTCAACCAATTCGTCACAAAATTCATCTGTTAATGATTTTTCTCTTTTGTAAATGAAATTTTCTTTTTTAAAATCAAAACTAAAATTATCCATAATTAATATAAATAAGATTCTTATTTCTATATTAATACTATGTCAAATTATTATAAAGGGTCTCTAGACGTTTTGTCTCTCATTTCCTCTACACCAAAAGGTATGGCTTTTTATAAAAACAGTAATATTGCTAATGTGTTTAAAAGTTCTACTTTTAATTGGACCTCTGTAGATCTTAGCTCTAATTATACATCTGTTTTTAATTCAAATGTTAATGAATGGCCTAATTCGACTGGTGCTAATTATAATTTTTTATATAACAATGTTGATATAGCTAATTATATTGTTCCATATTGGGTTGAATCTAATTCTCAAACTGACATTGCTTTTCAAGCACCAACTTATAGTTCTATTCCATCTTGGTGTAAAAAAATACGTGCAGTATTAATAGGCGGAGGCGGCGGGGGAGTTGCCGGTCAAACTTCCACGCAACAACATCAACCAAATAATCAAAATGATCAACCGAATAATCAGCAAGATTATGATAGAGACGATAAACAAGCCGACAATCAATATCAAAGAAATCACAACCATTATCATCAACCATTTGTTCAACAACATCAACCATTAAATCAACAAGATCAAACTACCACTGGAGGTGCTGGGGGCGGAGGTGGCGCATTTGTTTATTTGTCAGTATGTGATGTTGCTAGTAATCGTTCAAATTTTTCTATTCAAAAAGGAACAGCAGGAGCAGCAGCAGCCGCCGGAGCGGGAGGTGCAGCAGCCAATAATGGTAATTCAACTGTACTTACTATAAATTCAAATACTACATATACTGCAGCAGGTGGTTCTGGTGGTAAAAATGTAACAAGTGGCGCTGGTGGAACCAACAAAATGGCTACTAGTTACGGAACGTCAATTGGATTAAATGGAGGAACTTCAACAGATCCATCTACAGCTACAGCTGGGTCGGGGGCATTTTCAGGCGCTTATGCAAATGCTACTGTTTATACTGATAATGAAAAAATTAAATCTTTTGGTAAGGGAGGTAGTGGCTCTGCTGCAGTTCAAGGCGATGCGGATGCAGCGCAAGCAGGTACGGATGGATACTATAGAATTTATTTTTTATCATCTTAAATTTTTTATCCTAATTAGATATATTCATGGAAAAATATATTTATACATACGATTCAGATTTAGATTCCAACTTTTTAAATGAAATTATTGATATATCTAATTTGGAAAACGAAAAAAACCCATTAAGCCCTTTATACATATCTTTTCTTTGTGCAACAGAAAACTATAGGAATGATAAACACTTTTTATGGAATAAATTTAAACTAAAATTAAAATCTATTATTGATGCTCAAATGCAAAATTATTTACAGGCTATAAATATTTATAATAGCGATTTTGATAATACATACATACATTTTGAAGATCAATCAATCCTTAAAAAAGATTTGATTTTTTTAAAATTTAACGCAGAATCCTTACCATCTTTTGAGTTTACAGATTTTTATATTAGCAGTTTGTTTGAGAATAAACTAACGTTTATATTTTTTTTAAATGATGAATTTGATGGCGGCGAAATAGAATTTATTAATGGATATAAAATTACCCCTAAGGTTGGAAGAATGGTTTTATTTCCAGCTTCATGGACTTTTATATATAAACACAATTCATTTACTGGTAAAATTAGTAAACAAATAGTTATGGGAAATCTTGTTTTTAGTAATAATTATTTCAAATAAAAATTTATTTTATATTTATATATGACAACTGATAATTTATCACAAACTGTTAGTAACGGAACAATGGTAAATAATTTTATTTATAAAAAAAGTAGTTCATTGACAAATAAAGTGTGTGAAAACATTATTAATTTTTTTGAAGCAGAGGGTGATAATCGGCATGAAGGTCTTATATCTAGCGGCTTATCAAAAAACATTAAGGATACTCTTGATTTTAATATTACTAACGATGAAACATCTAAATGGCACGAGATATATAATGCTTTGACTGACGAACTAAACAATACATTAGAAGAATATATTAATTTGTTTTATCATAAAACAAATAATGATTTTTTTAAGATTGATTTTATAAAAAACACAACTTTTCTTATTCAACGCTATGAAAAAAATGTTGGAAAATACAAATATCACAATGATTCGGTTTTAGATTTGGATAATAAAAAAAATAGAGAATTTACATTTATTTGGTACTTGAATGATATTACTGAAGGTGGTGAAACCGAATTTTTTGGCGGCGAAATATCTATCAAACCTGAAACTGGTAAGTTAATTATATTTCCAGCTAATTGGACTTTCCCACATTGCGGAAAAATGCCTATATCTGATAATAAATATATTATTACAGGGTGGATTTATAGAACAATTGATATTATATAGGTAGTTCGTTTTTTTTGTTTTTAATTAATGTTTTTATCAATATATGCATAAAATTGGCATATATGATGATTTTTTAGATGAAGACATATTTATTGAATGTCAATATTATTCTGATCGTTTTTTTAATACAACACATAAAGACATAGAGTTGAATATAAATAAATGGCAAAAGGATATAGTTTTAGATAGTGAAATTATATATATAAAAAAAATGAAAGAATGTGACCTTTTTTATAAAATACAACAAAATATATTACAAAAATTGGGTCATAAAATAACTAGCATTTGTTTTACTTATTTTACTCCAAGCAGTCATATTCCTTGGCACGATGATTATAAATACAATGGTGGGTTAACTATTTATTTAAATGAATATTGGAATAATAATAATGGTGGACTATTTATGTTTGAAGATAAAAAAAACAATGAAATACGAGCAATATTTCCTAAGCGCAATCGCGCGATTGAACAAATAGGCGGCGTACGACATTCTGTTTGTCCAACTACTAAAAAAAGTGATATTAGAAAAACAATTCAGATGTTTTTCTGAAACCTATTAAATACATCTATCTATTGTTACTTAGATACATGTATTTCAAACCCTTATTGCCCATCATGTTTCTGTTCTCTAAAACGTTGGCATTTCAATCTATGAATCTGCAAAAACTAAATCAAAGGCCTACCCATCTCATTATGCGTCTTAAGAAAACTATGTCTAATGGCTTCGATCCTTATATGTCTAGCGGTTCTCGCAAATCAAAATCCAAGTCTCTTGTCCCTCTCTATAAGCCTCGTTCCGAGAACCAGCGACAATATGTTGATCATCTCGATGATCCGTCGGTGCCTATTGTTCTTGGTATTGGTCCTGCTGGTTGTGGTAAAACTCTTTTTGCATGCGTCAGTGCTATCGACGGCTTGAAGCGCGGTTTATTTCAAAAGATTGTGCTGACTCGTCCTATTGTTCCTGTCGAGGAAGAAGAACTCGGTTTCTTACCTGGGACGCTCGTTAAAAAGATGGACCCTTGGACGCGGCCGCTTATGGATATTTTTTTAGAGCATTATCCTCAACATGAACTAGATTTTATGATTAGCTCGGGCGTGATTGAAATCTCACCATTAGCATATATGCGCGGCAGAACATTTAAGCGGTGTTTTATTATTGCGGATGAAATGCAGAACTCGAGTCCTGGCCAAATGCTTATGTTGACGACTCGTATTGGTGAGGGTTCTAAAATGGTTATTACCGGGGATTTGAAACAATCGGATCGTTGTGCGGATAATGGACTACTTGATATTATGGAGAAGATTCGTGCTCACCGTAAAATTAATTGTTGCGACGTGAATTGTAAAGATGAATCTTACCGCTGCGCTTATGGTATTGAAATGGTCGAAATGAATAAGGGCGATATCGAACGAAGTCCAATAGTCTCAAAAATCTTAGAGATTTATAATCAAGAGGATAATAATTTGGACCAAACTGTGTCGGAGTCCATAGTTGACCATAATAAAGCCGATATGGAGAGATTTTGGGCGCGTATTGATAATGAAAATCAAAATCAAAATGAAAATAAAAATGACAATGTGGTTAATGGGGCCAAAGTTGACGAACAAACTCAAGAACAACCAAATGCGGATGCGGCGTTAATTCCTATCCAGCATATTTCTAAGCATCCTCCTCCAATCTGAGAAAAAATAAAAAATACTATCCTTCATATGGTATTGGGCATTCGGAATTTACCAATTTTTTTTGGCCATCTAATCCATAAACATTAAAATAACCCATTTTTACTATATGTCTATTCCCATAATATTTTATTAAATGAATAAGTGTTCTTGATTTTACCGATTTATCATTTACTAAGCCTTTATTTTGTGGGTCAAAAAAATATATTCTATAATTGTATTTATATGCTACTATTGCGTGTGAAAAGTCGGCTCGCTTTCCGTCTTTCATTATAAAAAATTGTATTGTAAATATCGTTGCGTGATTATTTTTTAAATGGTCCATAAAAAATTGTGTTATCGTTTCATTCTGTACTTTAATATTAAGAAATCCTTTAGCGTCACCTGGTATATTTAGGGTTTCGTATTGTATTTTTTCTTTACTACTTAACTCAAAACTTTTTTCCAGATACTCTTTTATTGCGCTCGTGCTTACGCCTATTTTTCCCTTTGTATTTACGTCTTCAGAGTTTTTTTTAGCTTTATTTACATCTATTAGTCCTATTGAAAATAGCGATTGGTAAAAACAATCTATTTTTGGGCGCTCACTCAGGTTGGCGTAATTTTCAAACTGCTTAGGTGTTGTAAAACCTACTTGAAATAATACTTTGGCTTCGCCTGGGCCGTGATTATCTGACATAATAATTGGTTTATTAGAGAAATACGTTTTTGCATATTTGGTACGTGGCGTTGCCATGTCCACACTTTGTTTATTGACTAGTTCTGTCTTAGTGCTTATACATTTTCCTTCCTTATTTTTTCGCGTTCCTTTTGGGCAACGTCTCTTCAAGCTGAGTTTTTGCGTTTGTGTTTGTGTTTGTGTTGATTCTAAATCCTTTATTTTTTTAGTTGCACGTGACGTATCTGCGTGAGTAGTCTTTACACAGTCTCCATGTTTATTTTTACGTGAACCATTGGGACATCTTGTTCTAGGCATATATTTTATGGTGAGATTTTATCACACTAATATATATAATGTCCCAAAGTGATTATATTAAATTTAAACGTGCTGCGACAAAGTTAGCTATTGATAATAAATCGACTGGAAATAAAGAGGCTGCTGTATTTGAGTCTGGTGACTATATTGAATTTAAACAGTTTAATTTAGAAAACACTATATTAGATTCGAGTCCTACTTATAACTATATTGTTCCTGCGGGACGCCAAATAGTTTTTAATATGGATAAAGTCGTTTCGTCTTGCCCTACGTTTGTTGTATGTACCCAAACTAATACGCGCCCTAATCGCGTTCCTATGTCCACGTCTTATTTTACGCCGGTGCCTAAGCCATTAAATTGGAAGATTTTAAATGCGTTGGAGAAGGCGCAATTTGAGGCTTGTGGTTGTAATACAACACTTTATCGTAGGTAAATCCGTAACTATGTTTCACTCATAAAAAAATTATTATGAGTGAAATCGTAAGATAATATTTATGTTTGTTCTTGGGTCGGTTTAGGTCGCTTAGGATTCTTTCTTAAGCTCGGTTTATAATTTGAAACATAAATCATCGACATTAATAGTTTCAGAGCGTGATTTTCAAAATATCTTACACATTCTTGCTTCTTTGGTATCGGATTACGAAGAACATTAAACAAATCAGTTAATTGTTTTACTCCATCGCTCTTCTTTGAAAATGATACATAAAACGTAGGTGTATTTGCAATACATGAACGTCGGTCTGGATTATACTCAAATACTGAGTTCATCATATATGTGTTATTTATATGGTGTAAATATTTTTTTAGGTTAGTGCTTGTGAGCCGTTCTAGGGTTAATGCATATGTTGGGTATCTGGCAAGATATAGTGTCATTCGCGTTTCTGGTAGAATAAAACCATAAATATAACGAATAATATCTTCTGGAAGGGTTTGGAGTTTTTCTGTGTCTAGCTCTTTAGACCGCTCAGCATGTTGCTTCATATATTCTAGTTTACGCGCTTGAAACTCACACCTTCGTTTTATGTTTCGATATAATGTAAATGCATATGTTTGTGTGTTTTTTATCCAATCCTCGATTTCTTCGGTCGTATGTCCTTTATAATAACCCATCTCAATATTTGGTACTAGGGCAATTAGATTAGCATGAATTATATCATGAAAGGATGTCTTATATCTATAGTCTCCATTGGGGCCACTAACGTACCGGATTGGCTCGGTAGGTATTGGGTAACCAGCGATTTCTTGATAGGCTGTTTTGCATCGTTGGGTTGTCATTGGTGTTGTCTATGTTAATAAAAAATATGTTGTTGTGTTTATTCAATTTTTTGAATAGGTTTTACGTAATGGTTTTACGCATTATCTGCTTCCAAGAATGGATTCGCTTTATCGCGTTAATATGCAGTGGCAAATAGTGTTGCTTCGAATAGTCAGTTATAAATAATTTATCGTGATTATGTTGTAGAACGCGACGTTGAAATAGCTCATGTGCGTCATTAAATGCATCCATGATTTTTACGTCTTGTTCCTTTTCTTGGTGTTTGGGGTCGGTATCTTGGACATGCATATTATAAAGCATGCATCTATCAAAATCATAGGCACTTAATAGGTCCGCCTCGCGGACTACGTGATAGGCCATCTGGTATTCATAGAGTTCTGGAAACCCTTGGCGTTTTACGGTTGAATAAGACATTGTCTTAATAATTTGCTTTGTAATATCTAATTCTGCGGGGGTCATTTTATCCTGAAGGAATTCGTTGATGTTTCTTAATCCTTCGTCCTCGTTCATGTATTTTTTGTCGCACATATCATGAATGATGGCGGATACGAAAATGACCTTTTGTTGTGTTTGTAGGATTGGATGTCTATGTTTTTCGGCTTCATAAATATCGTGTGCAAAATGAAGAACATTCATGCTATGTGAGAGTCCGTGCGACTCATCAATATTGTGGGTTTTTGATGTCATCATAACAAAATGGAATAGTTTTGTGATTAGTGACATTGCGATTGTGAGTTTGTTTTGTGATTATTGGGATATTGATAGCTAAATAGTGCTATAAATTATTGGATTATATTTTAGATATCAATTTTTTTGTTTTTGTTTTTGTTTTTGTTTTTGGTTTGGTTAAAAAATTGATTGTTTGAGAACAATAATAGTTAACAATCAATTACAAACCATCAATGCTTTGCGTATTATTGTTGTTATCGTCGTTGAATGTTGTTATTGGATATTTACCACCAATCACGCCAGTTCGCCTCATAGTTACTGGCGAGGCGTTTGCGTCGTCCCTTACTGAGAACTTTTATCGCGAATTTCCTGAGAACTTTGTGATGACGACAGTATTTAAAACTCGTTTCCATCCTGAACTCGATATTCTTTATTTGGCATTAATTGCGCTTTCTATGTATTCTAGGTATCAAAATATTAATAGTGGCGGTACGTCGCGCTGGTCAACGGTGCCAGGTTATTCTAAAATCCATAAATGTACTAATATGTTATTGCTGTTTCTGATGCTGGTTCTCACGAAGAATGTTGAGAATGCGATTTGATAATATGCTGGTGTTTGAATAATATGTTTGGATTGTGTAAAAAATTGATATTTTTTATGATGTTTTAGCATTATAAAAACAAACTAATTGGCATTATGCTAGAAGATGGAGTTGTAAATTTCTTCTATAAAAAAAAGGAATATCGGTCGCTCAGTAATTTTTGGGAAGGCGATATTAGAGTTAGCGAACGAACATATGAAAGTGGTGAACATTGTTTTCATGGGGAAAAATATATTCGTATTGGAGAACATTGTACGGACGAAATTCGGAAAAACGTATTATTAGAGTATGGTAAAACGTTTATGAAACCGTCTCTTTATGGTTCTGGTGCGATGTGTAAAAAGATGGGTGGAAAACGCGGACTGGCGTTGACAGATAGTGAACTACGGTTATGGTGCGATATTAGTATTCGGGTTCAAAAAGAAATATGTATTTGGAAAATTGAGAACTATAAAGAAGTCAGAGACGATTTATTGAAAAGTGGCGATAAATTATTAATACATCCTGCTATGAGATGTAGTGAACAAAATTTAAAAACTAGGTTATGGGAGGGTAAGGGGGTGGTGAGAGACGGTAATGTAGCGGTTATTGGTAAAAATATGCTCGGGAATATATGGATGGAATTGCGCGACGGTTATATAGTTGTCTCTGGTTGATGTGCATGGTGTAAAAAATTGGTTATTCAAATTATTTTTTATTGTATGTCAAATATAAACAAACTAAGATGTCTTGTCAAATCTGTGATTATAAACTCAACGTTTCTACGCGAAAACCTGTCGTATGTCCGTATTGCGAGTTTGAAGCATGCCGAACATGCTGCGAAACCTATATATTGGGCGAATCATCTATTAAATGTATGAGTCCTGGTTGTGGGCGCGAATGGACCCGGCAATTTATTTCCACCGTCTTTACGGGAGTGTTTTTAAACGGTCCGCTCAAAGCACGCCGTGAGCAACTACTTTTTGATAATGAGCGCGCATTGCTCCCTGCAACGCAGCCTCTTGTTGAGCGCGTGATTCAGGTTGAAAATGGGCGTCGAGAAATGGCAGCGTTAGCTGAGCGTATCCGGGCACTTCAACTTGAATCGCGAACACTGGCTACAAATATTTATCGATTAGAACATAATCAAGATGCTGTTGCTCGGTCGGAGTTTGTTCGCGCATGCCCAGCCGATGGTTGCCGTGGATTTCTTAGCACGCAGTGGAAGTGCGGGATTTGTGAACAATGGGCGTGTCCTACTTGCCATGTTATTAAGGGTGACTCACGTGATGCTGAGCATACATGTAATCCGGATGATGTGGCGACTGCGGCGCTTTTGGCTAGTGATACTAAAAACTGTCCTAACTGTCAAATGGGGATTTTTAAGGTCGATGGGTGTTTTGCGCGTGATACCCCAATTTTGATGTGGGATGGTAGTCAAAAACCTTCACAGGATGTTTCTTTAGGAGATATATTGATTGGTGATGATGGTGAACAACGCATAGTTGAGCACCTGGTTTCTGGTGAGGATAATTTATATGAAATTAAACAAAAAAACGGCATGAGTTATGTCGTTAATAGTAAACATATATTGGCACTAAAACAAGCCGGTACTGCTAACAATAGCCCACTTGTTGAAATTACGGTCGATGAATATCTGAAACTAGATGAATCGCAGCGGCTAAATATGCTCGGCATTAAGATTAATGGCGAAACTAGTCGAATTAATGTTTTAAGTGTCGGTAGGGGGAAATATTATGGATGGACTCTCGATAGAAATCCTAGGTTCTTATTGCCAGACCATACTATTGTTCGAAACTGTGACCAAATGTGGTGCACTCAATGTCATACTGCATTTAATTGGCGCACGGGGCGGATTGAACAAGTCGTTCATAATCCCCATTATTTTGAGTGGCTCCGGCGTAATGGTAATCAGGTGCCTCGGGCGCCTGGCGATAACCCTTGTCAGCACAATGAACTAAATCATCGTACTTATATCTTGTTCCAGGATTTACTTCGTAGTCGTCATACAAGGAATCACGCTTCCAAAGATTGCGAGGACCGATTGGGTCGTATTGTTCGAAATGTTATTCACATGCGTTATGTTATTATGGCTACTTATACGGCTCAAAATCGGGTTAATCGTAATGAGGGACTTCGTATCCAATATATGAGGAATCAAATTACGGAGGACCATTTTAAAACTACTCTTCAGCGCGAAGAAAAGAAAGAGGAGAAAAAGCGCGAAATTCGTAATGTCTTGGATATTTTATATACTACGGTTACTGATATTGTGCTGCGGTTTATTGCTCATTTGCGTGAGGCACCAGATGGACAATGGACATATACTATTTTGAATGAGATTCATCCAATTGTTGATTACTCAAATGAATGCTTTCGTGATATTGGGCGTGTTTATAAATGTAAGGTTTTGTTATTTAATTATGATATGCATATGGCTTGAAAAAAAATGTTTGTTTTAGTTTTAGTTTTTTTTTGCAACAAGGTTTGTCTACACACTAATCTACGCACTAATCTACGCACTAATCTACGATTTTGCCACAGGCTAATCTACGATTTGGCCACAGGCTAATCTACGATTTGGGATAATTGCACCTCCGTCATCAGCTGCTCACGCTTCAAATTCTCGAGGTGTTCCAATACGTTTTTCACCCTTTTCTCGGCGTTCTTCACATTCTGCTTCAGGTTGCGGAGCTCGCGGCGCTTGTTTTCGACCTCGGCCTTCTTGAAATCATTGGCCTCCTTCAAATCCTTGAAGGCTCTGTACATATTGACAGCACACTTTCTCAAGTAGGCCTCAAAAATCGTCAGCGTGACAAATTCCTCGTCGTCATCGCGGTCTTCGTGATTGAACGGGTCCTCGTCCAGAATGTTTGCGAACCCAAGCAAAGCCCGTTCGATGTGTTCGGCCCAATATTGCTTCGTGATTTTATCAGCAGTCTTCTTGGTCAGAAGTTTGTCGTCGACCAGCGTGCACATGTACTTGACAAGTGGGTGGCGCTCATGTTGCGGCTTGCCGTAAATGTCGTAGTAACAGTATGACTTCGGACAGACCTTCTCAAAGTCCTGTGCAAGAAAGCCCTTTTCGGGCGCACATACCTTTGCACGAGCATTCTCAAAGAACAGGTTGGAAAGCTGTTCGTGCGTGAACTTCAACAGAAGTTCCTTGATGTTGGGCATCTCGTCTTGGAGAGCATGGAGCTCGTCCATGATTCCCTTTCCATTGACGTACTGGAGGCAGCCAAAATCGCGCTGGGCCTCAGAGCAAAAGGAGTACGTATCGGACATTTTGGATTTGAGTTGCTTTGGGTTGTTGTTTGGATTATTCTAGATTGTCAAAAAGTTATTCAATTTTTTACGCAGTTTGTATGTTTTTTTGTATGTTTTTGGTGTTGAGAACAGAAATGCGAAAAAATTGATTGTTTGTCCACTAGTTTAAATTTAAATAAATAATCTTAACAAACTGTTACCATGTCAGCTGCGATGGATTTATCAAAAAATGCATCACTTGCTCGCGCCATAAAAATGGATATATATTGGTATAATGTTGCCGAGGTCTGCGAGGCTACTAAAAAACTAATTCTAGATTTCAATAGTTTGGATAGTCCTGCCAAGGATTATTCTGTATTGGAGTTTTTGAAGCTGGTTGATATATATTCAACAAAAATCGACCGCGTTATTGAGAAGCATGGGCTTCGGTTTATGGGTGGTCCTGATGATATTTTTGAGAACATGATTGCTAGGGCTGACTTTCTATTGCAAGTTGTACGTAGAAAAACAAGGTATTAAGGGGTTTTGTTTTGTTTATTTGTTCATGGTTCTCTCAATATGTAAAAATAAAGTTGGGTTGGTTTTTTGAAAACGGACATTTATTTTTGTCCTTTTTTTAAAATGGTCGATGGAGTTTTTATTGGGGATTATGGTTTTTTCGTTTGTTAGCATAATGCTTTGAATTTGGATTAGTTGGTATTTGGTTGACTGCATAACTTTTTTCGTATTTTTACGCAGAAAAGGGTTTAGAAACTTTTCTTGTTCTAATTTATTAGAACAAATGGAAACAAAAAGTTGCCCAAAAGTTGCTACTGATTATGTTTGCGAATGTTGTGACTATCGTACAAGCAAAACAAGTAGTTATAATAAACACTTATTGACTGCTAAACATAATAATAGAACAAGTTCGAACACAAAAGTCCCAAAAAGTTGCTCGGACATAATATGCAGTGTCTGTAATAAGGAATATAAATCAAGGAGTGGTTTATGGAATCACTTGAAAAAATGTACTGCTTCTGAGAATTCAAATACAATGGTTCCGGTTCTCAATAATACTATGGTTTTTGAACTTATTCGGCAAAATCAGGAATTCAAAGAGCTCCTAGTAGAACAAAATAAGAAGATTATGGAATTATCTAATGAGCCACGTATTATTAATAATAATAATTGTACTAATAACAATACTCAAAATAATCAATTTAATTTACAGGTTTTCTTGAATGAAACCTGTAAAGATGCTATTACGGCCGACCAATTTGTAAAGGATATTCAGATTTCATTTGGTGACTTGGAAAACATTGGTAACCAAGGATATGTCAAAGGATTTACAGATATTATTTTGAAACAATTGAGAACCTTGGATGTGACAAAACGGCCTCTTCATTGTACCGACGTGAAGCGCGAGACTATCTATATTAAGGAGGCTGATGCCTGGAATAAAGATAATGAAGATAAAACTAAACTAAAAACCGTTATTGAGAACGTGGCTAAGAAGGGTCGGGCGAATATTGGTGGTTGGCAGAGGTCGCATCCGGATGTTTGTGTTCTCGATTCTAATGATTATGATATGAATCACAAAATAATAAGACATACTTGGGGCGACGGTGATACTGAAAAACTACAGGAAAAGGTCATAAAGAATTTGGCGAAGGAGGTACATGTCGATAGAGGATGTGGTGCTAATTTGGCGTAAAAAATTGATTATTTTATCGGGCATTTTGGATAAAATAAACATCATGGAATCTAGTGAATTGGTTGAAATTAGCGCCATGTATTCTTTTGGTAGGTCTTTTGATACTTCTGTTATCCAAAGACAATTAGGCACTGGGTTTACGTTGAAGAGTCCCCTAGATAAACTTTTATTTAAAAGGGGGTTGATACATGATAAATTGAAATACTTTATTGGCACTTTTAATAAGGTGGTTGTCTGCACGGACCTTGAAACCATGCAAGACAATATTTATGATATCAAGGATGTTGTTTTGCCGGTGGGCCAGGGATTGCTTGGTCGGTCAGCAGTTGGCTCTACAATAACCGTAAAAAATGCGAAATCTGAAAGGGAGGTTGTGTTTCAGCGGATTGTCGTTGGTTTGTTTTATAAATGGGAAACTGATTGTGGTGAGCATTTTATTGTTTCAGATAAAGATTTGAATACATTGAGTAAATCTGAGCGGAGGTTTTTACACATAAAATGATGGTTGTTTGGCAGAGGAAAGTTATTCATTTTTTTATGATTACACCATTGCACATTTAAATCGCCCAATATTGGGCGATTTATGAGTGGAATGGCAACGTTACCATGCGCATTTCAAATGCGCAAAGGTGTAAAAAAACATAAAAAAATTGTTACACCTTTTCTCATTTACAAGGAACGGTCGCCCATTTCATGGGCAGATTTGAGTGAAAAGGCAACGTTACATTGCGCATTTTCAATGCGAAATGGTGTAAAAGCCAATCTTTATATTTTTGGATAGTTTTGCAAGCGGTAGGATTCGAACCTACGCATCATAGATAACGACTGCAGTAACGTCGCTTTGGTGTTTATTTTTAATGAGACAAACAACTCATTGCGGACAGTGGGGTTCGAACCCACGCATCATAGATAACGGGTCTTAAGTCCGTCGCCTTAAACCACTCGGCCATATCCGCTTTAGGTTTTACACTTTTATAGAAAAGCGCAATGAAACTATATTTCCCCTAAGGGGATTCCGATACGGGGGCTCGAACCCCGGTTTTGTGGGTGAAAGCCACACGTCCTAACCACTAGACAATATCGGATAATTACACCATTGCGCATTTAAAATGCGCAATCAGTATCACCTCGCTCACTCATAACTGCCCACGAAGTGGGCGACCGTTCCTTGTAAATGTGCAAAGGTGTAAATACTGGTTCCTTTATAATTATTTTAAAATTAAATTTTAATAGTTAATTGCTGTATGGAACCGATTGCTGTCTTCATTTAGATTCTAAAAATGAATTTTTAGTAAATTGCTGTTCGAAGACAAATTAAGCTCTCACTGGGACTCGAACCCAGGATAGCAGATTCAAAGTCTGCGGTGCTAACCACTACACTATGAGAGCATTACAGTTTTTATGGAAAGCAAAGGAAGTCTGTTAACCCAAAGTAGTCCTAACGGGAGTCGAACCCGTGTCTAGTCCGTGTAAAGGACTTGTGCTAACCGTTACACCATAGAACCAGTTGTTGACCGTTTTCACAAGCTACAGACAAACTGATATTGGGACTTGTGTCCCAATCACCCGATAAGGGGTTCGAACCCTCGACCACTAGCTTAAAAGGCTAGCGCTCTACCTACTGAGCTAACCGGGTTCTGGTTTTTGGTATCTGTGTTTCTTCACGAGCTCAGACAACTCGGTCAGGTTGGTTGAACCTGGAATACTCAATATGGGGGTCGAACCCATGACCCTCAGCTCATAAGACTGATGCTCTAACCACTGAGCTAATCGAGTAATAATATTGTTTTTGGGATTGTTATTGTTGATTCAAATTTTTTTGGGTGGGTGAAGGCTGCTGGTGATTGTTCTACACATTATCTCTCGCCAAACCTTTATATTGGTTTTTATAAATATAATTTATTATAGGCATAGAGAGTGAGAACAAGGCAAATGAGAACAAGGCAAATGAGAACAAGGCAAATGAGAAAATGTGTAAAAAATTGATTTGTGTTTTATTATTTGATAACTTATTTAAAACTAACCACGCATTTGCGTAATAATGTCCCAGAGTACCGAGATGATTTGGAATTACGTTTCCGATGATGAGGATGATTATGACCCCTACATGGAGATTACCCATTACAACGATGTGTACTCCCATGACTACCAGTGGTATCATATCCAATTTCCCGAAGATTGGGCTCTTGGACACTTGGAAGGCACAGGACCAGGACAGTGTGAGAACTGCGCGGATTATGGGTGCGTGAATGGCGTTTTCATTGGCTACTGTGCCAACTGTGCACTTTTCGTTTACAATGGTTCCCGAGGACGCGGGTTCATGGGTAATGGCGTTGAGTCTAACGATGACATCGCTCTTATGTATGCGAGTGCATTTGATACATATTTGGCTGGTGTTGATGTGTATGCGATTCAGGGCATTCGGGCCCAATCGCCCCACTCGGTTGAGGAAGACATGGATGCTCAGATGCAAGAAGACATGGATGCTCAGATGCAAGAAGAGATAGATGCTCAGATGCAAGAAGACATGGATGCTCAGATGCAAGAAGACATGGATGCTCAGATGCAAGAAGAGATAGATGCAGCGATTGACGCCGAAATGGAATTGGTCTACGCGAATGACTACAACGATTCCTCTGTGTTAAACTGTCACTTTGAGGGTGGGTACAATGATATGTAAAACAATTGATGGTGTGTTTGTATATAATGTTTTTTTGTTGACCATTTGATTCGCCCTTTTGTCAAGCCATTTGAGAGACCATTTTGTCAAGCCATTTGAGAGACCATTTGATTCGCCATGTGAGAGACCATTCGAGAGACCATTCGAGAGACCATTCGAGAGACCATTCGAGAGACCATTCGAGAGACCATTCGAGAGACCATTCGAGAGACCATTTGATTCGCCATTTTGTCAAGCCATTTGAGAGACCATTTGATTCTATTTTTGAGAACATTTTGTCAAGCCCTTTGAAAGACCATTCGATTCTATTTTTTGAGAACATTATTGAGAGACCCTTTCTTCGGACCCTTTGAGAGACCATTCGATTCTATTTTTGAGAACATTTTGTCAAGCCCTTTCTTCGGACCCTTTTGTCAAGCCCTTTCTTCAGACCCTTTTGTCAAGCCCTTTCTTCGGACCCTTTGAGAGAGGGGCGAATCGACACACGGCGCGCACAACCCGTCAACCTAGTGGCAAACATATGACGACATACCTGCATCTATGGGACCCTATAATAAAAATATCGAGAAATGAGTGGGATATTGAGAAATGAGTGACGAATTGAATCCAATAAAACAGGACATAATCGAGAACATTTCGGAAGATGGGGTCGAACCCAGGTTCTCAAACACATAATATTAGAGAACATTTTCAAATATTATGTCAACAACCCGCAAATGCAAAAAGTGTGCAAAATAACGATATCGAGAAATGAGTGGGATATTAAGAAATGAGTGACAAATTGAAACGCCATTATTTATCAACATGTACCTCCTTGGCAAGGGTCTTTATCACTTTTTCTTGGAGTTTCTCGGTATCCCCATCGCCCCAAGTATGTCGTATTATTTTATGATTCATCTCATAATCATTAGAATCGAGAACCCGGACTTCAGGATGGGAATGTTGCCAAGATGGCACATTTTGTCTTCCTTTCTTAGCAACGTTCTCAATAACATTCTTTAGATTAGTTTTTTCTTCGTTGTCTTTTTTCCATGCTTCTGAATCCTTAATGTAAATAGTTTCACGTTTCACATCCGTACAATGGAACGGTCGTTTTGTCACATCCAAGGTTCTCAATTGTTTCAAAATAATATCAGTAAATCCTTCAACATAACCCCGGTTACCAATGTTCTCTAAATCACCAAAAGAAATCTGAATATCCTTTACGAATTGGTCCGCAGTGATAGCATCCTTACATGTTTCATTCAAGAAAACCTGTAGGTTAAAATGGTTATTTGTAGTAGTAGTATTATTAGTAGTGGTTACTGTCTTCTCTTTTGATAACTCTATTAGGTGCTTATGGAGTTCCTGATTTTGTTTTAATAAATCTAAAACGAGAACATTTAAATTATCTGGTGGACTCATTGTATTCTCTAAACCTGCACTTTTTTGAGAACATTTCTTTTTATGACCCCATAAACCAACTCTTGATTTATATGTCTTATTGCAGTGGCTGCAAATATGCTCTGAGCAACTTTTGGCTACTTTATTGTTAGATTCTGTTAACAAATTATGTTTAGCTGTTAATAAATGTTTATTGTAGCTACTTGTTTTGCTCGTATGATAGTCACACCTTTCACAAAAATATTCATGGGCAACTTTTGGGCAACTTTTTGTTAACATTTGTTAATAATATATGTTAACATAAAAGTTTCTAAACCTTTTTTCGCATAAAACTATGCAAAAAGTTATGCTGTCATACAAAACACAAATATTCACGTTTTCACTGCATCATGCACACAAAACGCAAAACCGCGACCTTTTTACAATTTGGCTTCGACCTTTTCCGTTTTTGGACATTTTTAAAATGTCCTTTTTCAAAAAATTTTCGGACTTTATTTTCTATAGTTGAGAACCTGGACTAAATACTTTTGCGTAAAATGTTCTCGAAAAGGGGACAATCGAGAACATTGTCTCTATTGTTTTTAAAAAAAACATATGTGCAGTTTAGTGTCACACCATATATGCATTCATCTAAATAGTACTTATCGAGAAATGAGTGGGATATTGATTTTACAGTCACATGGTGAAAATTATATCGAAGTTGAGAACCTTTGTGTTAGGTTCTCAAAAAAATGAAAAAATGGACTAAATCCAAATTTTCGTTTTTGTTTGTGAATAATTGTCTTAATTTACTGTTTGATTTTGAGTCCCCAGAAGTCGAGACCTAGGCGTTTGTTTCTCAAACGGGATGAACGGCGCACCTCTTGCGGGTCTTCGGTTTGAAGGGAAATGTGATTCGACTTATGTTGGTCAGCATAAGCCATTCTCTCGGTCACGCTCATATCTTTCCAGATATCAGCGAGCATTCGCCCCATATCTGCCGTTGGATTGGCGGCCTTGAGCTCGTCACGCTTGGCATTGCAAAACGCGATAAAGGGAGACACCTTGGACTGAGTAGACGCGGACATGATGTTGATTACTTATAGCGTTTGCTATTGCTTTTTATCATATCAGAATTTGACAAAAAGTTATTCAATTTTTTATGAAAAAACCATGTTTTTTGGACAATAAGAACATTTCGAAAAAAACCGTTGAATTTGAGAACCTGACAATCCATTTCTCCAATATCTTACGATAAGTCCGTTGACAACGGACTTGTTATAATGACCCTTTCAACGGACTTATCGAGAAATGAGTGGGATATTGAATTTTCGGTTTTTGAAAAATGTTCTCAAAACACATGAAAACGTGTTCTCCATGTCCAAAAAACATGGTTTTTTCATAAAAAATTGATTAGGTTTTAGAACAATGTAAATCATGATATAAAATACCAGTCCCATTAATCAAGATGTCTGCCCAGAACGTTACCGTTGTTGTGTCCGAGAAGCCCGTCAAGGCCACTAAGGCGGCCAAGGAACCCAAGGCCCCCAAGGTCGCTGAACCCAAGGAGTCCAAGGCCCCCAAGGTCGCTGAACCCAAGGAGTCCAAGGAGTCCAAGGCTGCTAAGGCAGCCAAGGAGCCTGATGCCGAGGTCAAGGAGAAGAAGCCGCGCACGCCTTCTCTCCCTGCCAAGTTTGCCAAGTTTATCCAATTTGGCTACTTCCTCCTGCAGTCCCTTAAGGACGATGAGGGCAACATCTCACTCAGCGAGGACGAGTTCCTTGAGCACATTCATATGTTCGACACTGTTGAGAACCAACAGGAGTTTGTGCAGGGATTCTTTGACGAGTCTAAGGACATCGTCAAGACTATTCGCAAGACGCTTCTAGATAAGAAGCGCGCCGAGGCCAAGGCGGCCAAGGCTGCGGCCAAGCCGCCCAAGGAGCCTAAGGCGCCCAAGGAGAAGGTGGCCAAGGCTCCTAAGGAGAAGAAGCCCAAGGCTACCGAGCCTGCTGTTGTTCAGGAGGAGGGTGCTCTGCAGCCTGTTGCTTCTGCCCCAAAGGCTACTAAGGGCAAGGGCAAGAAGGCCGATGTAGACCCGTTTGTAGCGGAGTTGGTCAATTTGGCCACCAATGCTGAACCTACCGAGGCCGCTGCTAAGCCCAAGCGCAAGTATAATAAGAAGGCTGCTGCTGCTGAAGTCCCTGCAGCCGAGGCAGAGGCAGAGGCAGAGGCTGAGTTGGATGTGTCGGTCTTTGAGTACGAAGGTAAGCAGTTCTTGCAGGATGACAATGGCCGTGTCTTTGACATGGAGTCACATGCGCTCATTGGTAATCTCATCGAAGGTAAGGTCGTATTGAACTAAACAAAAAAAATAAAATAGGTTGTATATTTGTAATTTTTTTTCACCATTGTGTGTGCAATCAGTATCACCTCGCTCACTCATAACTGTACACGAAGTGGGTGTTTTGAATGTACAAAGGTGTAAACTTTTGTAAATGTGGTGAGAAACAGTACAATGATGGAAAAAACAAATTGAAAAATTGAATTTACAAATAATCATATTGGACTATGATATATAGACAAAATGGTTAAGAACACTACTGGTGGTACTGGGACTAAGGGTTTAGCAAGGAAACATCAGAATATGGATGATGATACTGAGTCTTCACACATTCGGTTGCCTACATGTGATTTAGAACAGATTGCGGTTATTACTAAGATGTTGGGCAATGGGATGTGTGAGGTTTATAATAACGACGACGTTCGGTTTATCGCTCATATTCGCAATAAGTTCCGCGGCAAAAATAAAAGACATCATCTCTTTACTACTAATATGCTCGTTCTTGTCGGTCTCAGGGAATGGGAAAACCCCAAAATCAATTGTGATTTACTTTGCTCTTATAATCACTCTTCTATTTCTTCTCTTTCCTCTTTTCCTATTCTCTCTATCGATAACCTTCTTAAACGTCTTGATTCTTGATTTATTTTATTTATTTTATTTATTCTTGATTCTTCTTGCTTATTATATTGTTAAGAAGCAATAAAAAATACACTAATAAACAATATATTATAGACACGCAATCAACACTAAATGTTGACGACCTTAAACATTTTCATGAACCATATGCCGAGCAAGACCCACATGGCGACGATACTATTTCCGCCATTATGTATTGCCCAACGTAGGGCTTGGCAATGGGGCGCCGGAACCACAAACGGCGACATGATGAATCCCAATACTGTGGCAGGAACGCACCAATGTATGTAAAAATGAGAAGCGGTGTAATGAATGACGACCCATCCAATGTAAAGTCCAAAAACGGCAAAGAACGACTTGATTCCTGCTACGGCAGAGTCTCTAGTTACTCCAAACATGTTGGTGAGAAAGATTTACATATCAATCAATGTTACAAAAGGTATTCAATTTTTTATGGAAATCAAAACAAAAACGTCCTTATAGTTTAATTCGTTTTCTTGGAGGACATTCATCAAAACCTAATGGTTTATATGTATCTTCATAAACATTTGCGGAGAGAATGTTCTCTATTTTCTTTATTTTTTCTAGCATATCAGTAAGGTTCAACATAATAGTAGATGCACGAATTGCAAAATCCTCGCGATTAGAACAAATCTCATCATCGGTAAACATGATTGATTATTTAAGTTTAATAATTCAAATAATCATAAAAGGATTCAATTTTTTATACGGGGCTTTCTTGTGCTTTTCGTTTACTAGACCCTGTTTCTGGTTCTGATTGAGGCCCTGTTACTAGTTCTAATGGAGAACCAGTAACAGGTTCTCCATCAGAACCAGAAAAGTCGGGAAACACATTTCCAAAATCTCCAACTCGACCTTTACGCCTTTGACCCAGGTCAGGACCCTCAGTGCGTACCTTCTTCCTTAACCCAGGTCTAAACTCTTCTTCTGACGCTTCTTTTTTATCAGCTAGTTGTCTGGCCAAACCTTGTGGATAATCATAAAACATGACTTTTTCTCCTTTGTCATAACTTGTTTGTTGCATTAATAGAAATTCCTGAATAAATCGGTTCCTAGCAATAAATAATATATCCAATAAATAGTTTAATTCTTCATGAGTTGTTGGAATGTCATAAGAATCTATAGGGTTCACATGTGATAAATCTCGATAACGATTAGGAACTCGATATTTACAAAACCATCCAAAAAGTTCATATGAATAACTTTTATTATCTAAACTACGGCCTTTTGAATTTAGAAAACTACACAATAATTGAATAGCGCCTACGTAATTTCTTGGTGATGAACTCAACGACGGATCGGTCGTCATACTACTGGAAATATCGTTTACATAACCTCTTAAACCAGGAAGATGAGTATAAAAAGATACTAATTCAACCTCGGAAAGTTTTCTAGCAAATCCAAAATCAAGAATAATTGGAGCGCCATTTATTCCACCTGTTTTCAATAATGATAAAAAAGGATGTTTCAAATCATCCGACGCAAAGCTAAAAAAGTCTACATCAAAATTTACTAGAACATTTCCTGGATGACAATCCCCGTGCCAAATTCCAGTAACTGCGGTTGCGTATAATACTATAAATAAACAATATAAGAACGCGATTGATTTTACTTGCTTATTATGCTTATCTATTACTGGATTAGCATTTTTTCCAATGGTTAAAATTTCATTCAAAGTGCGATAACCTTGTATAAACTCCATAGCAATTAACCCTACGCTAAAACTCCGCGAAATAATATTACTTTTAATAACCCGACATTTAGATAAAAAAATTTCGTCATCGGTTTTCATAGATTCGATGCTTTCTAACATAATGTTTAAAAACGATTTTGAATTGTTTTCAATTAGGTCATGATATATAATAGCAGGTGTAACTGGTTGTAAATATTCAACGCTTCTTTTAAATGAAAGCCATTGCATTTCAACTTCTCTCTCAAAGTCTGCCTGCGTATATATAGTATCCAAATTATTTTTTTGAAATGGAATTAATTTTACACAAATTGTTCTTACCTCTTCGCCATAATTTTTAAGATTACTATGTTTATAAGGACTTGTGAATCTGTCTTGAGGTGTTAATTTATCTTTAAGTGTTAATTTATCTTTAAGTGTTAATTCAAAGACAATTCCATATCCGCCTGCTGAAATAACACGACAACTTGAATTCCCAACAAAACGTTGAAACGCCAGTTTTTGACTTTGAGTCGGAACAAAAACACCACCATACTGTTTTTTTGTCCTACGATTAGTTTTCTTTCGCGTATTAACACGATTTCTTTTTGGATTATTTTTACTAATGCGTTTATTATATTTTTTATTCGTTATTCGTTTCTTCATATGTTATAATATAATCAGATAATTCTTATTGCATTGACTCTAAACATTTGGTTTGGCGGACTATTTGAATAGCTTTTACAATTAGTTCGCCAATTATATTTCGCTGAATTAGGCCAGTTTATTTGTCCAGCACCAGGCGCGCCTAGTGGCCGACCCTTTGCTACACCACCATACCCTCCAACAGTTGTTTTATCACCAGGCGTATCGCCACTTGGATTTCCCTGATTACTTAATGGTTTACCATTAATCGTCCCAGTATTTTTAATATGCCCATTTTGACAAGGCACATGAAACGTTTTCATATATTGGGTCCTCTCTTTTTGATATTTAGTTTTTGCAGCTCGACATCGTGAATTACAAGAGCTATTAGCAACCTGACCACTATAATAACGCTGATTTAATTGTGTGGAAGTATATTTTTTCACATTATCCTTTTTATATTTTGCTTTTGCCAAATTCAATTGATATTGGTCTCTAGCTCGCTGGCAACGTTTATTGCACGCTATTTTTGCGGAACATCGAGAGTTGCATTTTTTTGACACGGCCGACCCGCGCGCCAGTTTGGAGCGAGCAAACTGTTTTCTATAATTATGGTCAGTTATTGCATGTAATGTTGACGCAATCAATGTTCTCGATTTATCAGAATAGGTTTTAACAACATGCATAATCTTATTGCCAACATTCAGGGTATTACCATAAACACTACCAAACAATTGATAATCATAACTATTTGAGCATGCAAAATTCAAGCCAAAAAACAATATTCCAATAATAGTAACCTTCATCCTCGTTTTATTATATTATATAAAAACATATAATAAAACAATTTTTTTTATTGACACAGCCTAAACTGCACGTCCCATTGTTCAAGAAGTTCCAAAGAAATATCGGGCAATATAGGGTGATCTTCCCATAAATATCTACAGAATGCCCATTGAAATCCATATGTATCAGGATACAACTCGCCGTAGTTTTTTTTTAAAAAACCAGATATCTTATCTGGTAATAGACACAAATTATCAAATGGCAATACGTAAGATAATTGAGCTTGAGGTGAAAATGCACCCGAAAAAGATTTGGAAACAAAGTCCATTTCAAAATGCGGAACATATTTACATAGGTCCGAAAACAATGGCGGGTAATGATAATTATACTTCCAACGCCAGTTAACGCAACCACTAGTATAATATTTATACGTCCACTCCAGTCCCTCCAAATAATTATTACACAGTGGCTTTAGATTTTCAGGAGTTCGTTTAATACCCAACAACGTATTATAATAACGCTTTTCCCATCCAACCTCACTAGGGCAAATATATTTTTCTTCTTCACGACATATGGTAGGTGTACTTTGAATGATATCGTCTTTTTCCTTTTGCGTTGTTTCGAGATATTGACGCTTATCAAATTTATCACGAACGAAATATTCATTCATCAAAAGTTCATATTCGCACTTTGCGATTTCATTTATAAATATTCCAACGTTGCGCCACTGAATTTTACCCGTTGTTTTTGAAATAAAGAATCTACCTTCATGGTTTCCAATAAAGAGACGATAAATATCCATAAGTGCTTGAATACCATGTGTTCGAATATTCATCGCTGGAAAATGCGGCAAAAAATCGTTACCCAAAAAGAAACATAAAAACACATAGTCATAAATGCGTTGCTGGTCAGGGAATTTACACTGCATTTCAGCAGAAATACAAGATGCCAAATGTCGAATATCCAAGAAGTGTGGTTCGGTCTCTTTGCCTCTCACATCAATAGGAATAGAACTCTTTAAAAACTCGGGTGCCTCTCGAAAAACATATATATTTTTAGAGTATTCAAAATGGAAAATAGACAACATAATTAAATCCGCATCAAGCCCATAGACGGCAATATTATCATTTATATTATTTTTTTCGCGCATATGTTCATATAACTTATGTTCACCCTCACCGCATATATTTGAACATGACACAATAATCTCTTTCACACCATGTTTAAGTTCACTATATTTAAATTCATATTCTATCGCAGTAGACAATTTTTCCATAAATGCAGTGCCTGGTGTGATGGCCGACGTGTTCCATTTTTTAGGAGCGTCAACCAAAAGTTTTGCCATAAATGCGGATTTGTATCTACGCGTTCGCTGTTGTTCCATTTTCGCAAATGGTGCAACGCCATCAAACGCAATATAAACAGTATACGACGGTTTAATCATACCAATATATCCCTTAATATTTTCGATTACCATATTGATAATATCGGTTTCAATATCGTGTTTGGAAGAATATTTTCCAGTTTCTATTTGTTTCTCAATTGAGTGAACGGCATCATAAACAATAGAATTACAGTCCATATACAAATGGTGAAAATATACACCCGACGAATTAATAAAATGCCCAAAATTTCGTATAATATTAGGATAATTCTTAATAATATGCGAAAAATAACTTGGAATGCCCATCTCTTAGTTAATATAATAACACGCAATATTTCTATGTAGTTTTGTAAAATACATATGTCATAATCGCAGTAAAACTATGCAAAACTACTCAAAATCCCATTTATAATATGACTATTATATAATGAACCGACGATTAAATAAAAAAACCAAAGAAAATAGTAAAGATGAAATAAAAATTCCAAAAGACGACACCACCATACACAAGTTTATCAAAGAAAAGATTCTATACATACAAGAAATTATAAGAAATACAATAGTATCTATTAAAAAACACACACATTTTGAAATATTTAGCAATACTGACGCAAATTTATCAATAACCATATTAAATGATTTATATTTAAAAACAAAAACCATGTTAGACAAAACAAATTTTTTGTCTGACAAAGACGCGGACCCTTACGTTGATGCGTTACAAAAGATAATAGATAAATTATCAATGTTAATAAGTGGATTTGGAACAAATAACATAGAAGACTTATTATTTATTAGTTTCGGGTCGGAATACAAAAACATAAAAACAGAGAACGATATACTTCAATCAAAATATGATTTAATAAGTAAATATGTTCAGCCCACTGGTTATAAAGTGATAAATTGGAAGCAAATAAAAACAGCTATGTGTGCCGATTCACTGATATGTTCAAATAAAATAACAGAAGAAATAGTAAAAATAGAGAACGAAAATATGTTCGAATGTTTCGAGGTTGAAAAAACGGGCAACAATTTCCATCAAAAAATACATGGAATCCGAATAATAATACAAAACGAAAAACAGAAAAAGACGCTAATTGTCACGGGAATAATAGAAGACATTAATCTTGACTGCTTTACAAACAAATATATAGATAAGCGACTATTGGAAATTAATGAAATGTCATCAAACATGCAACCCAATGAGAAGACAACCATATCTAAAATAATAGAAACTATGACATTAAAAGACATGCTTATTTATGGAAACGAGGACATACAAAAAAAGATGATAGCTGTATTTACTGAAGCTAACTATGTAAAACAAACTAAAATAGAGACAACAATAAAAAAATTTATTGAACTAGATATTTGTTCTCAAAGAAACATGTTAATAAACTTATTAATATATGACAATGACAATGAAATACAATATGTATGCTATTTATTATATGATTTGATAACTGCTAATAATGCAGATACTATGCAGCCAAATGAACAAATTTATATATACGATAGTTTACCATGGAAAATAAAAGAGTATTTCAAGGATATAGTCAAATACACGATAAAATATACGCAAGACATGATGAAAAAATATGATGTTCATAAGATATCATTTGACCAACAAATATATTTAATGAAGGCATCAGATGCAGTAAAAGAAAAGGCAATGATAAAATTAAAAGAACTCAGGGGAAAGGGCGACGAAAGTGGATTAAAAGCAAAACAATATTTAGAAGGACTATTAAAAATCCCATTTGGAGTTTATAAGGAAGAACCAATATTAAAAAAGATAAGAGAAATAAATAAGAATTTTATAAGGATTTCTGGAATAATAATAACGACTTTTCCAGATATTACCCTTATTAAAAAAGAAAAATATACATTAATTGAAATAACCGATTTTATAAAACGAACTGACGACTATTTAAAAAGAAATGTTCTCAAAATAATAGAAAAAAACTTAGAATTTCTTTCAAATAAACAAATAATAAACATAATACAACACATAAATCTTATCAAAAAAGCAAATAAACAACATAGAATACCGGTGGCAAACCAAGCCAAGGGCTCGCACATAGAAAAAATAATAAAATTTTTGAATGAAAATACTATCGCCGGGTTCTCAATTATATTAGAAATATTTGATAAAACGGGGAAGGACACGCAATATTCACTATCAAAAACTATGGCCGAAACCACGCAAATAAAGACGGCTGCACAACAAACGATAGTAACTATGGAAAAGATAAATTGCATATTAGACGAATCAATATATAGTCATACACATGCAAAGAATCAAATAATGAAAATCATAGCGCAATGGATAAACGGAGAGCAAAAGGGTTATTGTTTTGGATTTGAAGGTTCTCCGGGAATAGGAAAAACATCATTGGCAAAGAAGGGGTTATCAAATTGTTTATTAGACGATAATGGTGTATCGCGACCATTTTCATTTATTGCACTGGGCGGTTCATGTAACGGTTCAACATTAGAAGGACATGGTTATACATATGTAAACTCAACCTGGGGAAAAATAGTGGATATATTAATGGAGACAAAATGCATGAATCCTATAATATATATTGACGAACTCGACAAAGTAAGCAAAACGGAACATGGTAGAGAGATAATAAGCATATTTACACATTTAATTGATTCAACGCAGAATGACACATTCCAAGACAAATATTTCAATGGAATCGACATTGATTTATCAAAGGCGCTATTTATTTTTTCATATAACGACCCAGAACAGATAGACCGAATATTATTAGATAGAATTCATCGAATAAAGTTCGAGAACCTAACATTAATGGATAAGATGGAAATAGTGAAGCGATTTATATTACCAGAAATAAATACAAAAATGGGGTTTGAAAATGTAGTTGAAACATCCGACGAAATGATTGAATACATAATAGAGTCATATACAGTGGAACCAGGTGTAAGAAAATTAAAAGAAGTTTTATTTGATTTATATGGCGAAATAAATTTGGAAATCTTAAGATGCAAGGAAATGAATAACTGTAAAATTCCAGTAAAAATAACAAAGGAAAATTTAGAGACAGTATATTTATCAAAATACCATATTATACAACAAATACAGGTACATTCAAAACCCAAGATAGGAATTATAAACGGTCTCTGGGCAAATGCACTAGGTCGCGGAGGCATAATTCCCATACAAACATTATTTTATCCATCATCATCGTTTTTGGACTTACAGTTGACTGGATTACAAGGCGACGTAATGAAGGAGAGTATGAATGTAGCAAAAACATTAGCATGGAACTTAACTAATAATGAAGCGAAGAAAAAGTTATTGAAACATTTTGAAGAGACAAAATGTCAAGGGTTGCATATTCATTGTCCAGAGGGCGCAATATCAAAGGACGGGCCATCCGCTGGCGCAGCAATAACAACTGCAATATATAGTCTTTTTAATGAGATACAGATTATAAATAACATAGCCATAACCGGAGAGATTAGTTTAAATGGCGAAGTATCTGCAATTGGTGGATTAGAAATAAAAATAAATGGTGGAATCAAAGCAGGAGTAAAAACATTTTTATATCCAAAGGCAAACAGTAGAGATTTCCAAGAGTGGAAGAAAATCCATGGAAACAATTCGCAGGTCGAATCAATAGAATTTCATGAAGTATCTACAATACAAGAAGTATTTGATTATGCATTTGTATAAAAAAACATTCTCTCTGTCTATAATATAACATAAATGGATTTAAATATTATAAGTATCACATATTTATTTTTACGTTTAGCGCCATTTGTTCTAGTATGTTTTTTTTCATTAGCATCTATGTTTAATCAAGATTTCAAAGGATTGGTATACATAATCGGACTAATATTTGCATCATTCTTAACAATGTTATTTGGGAATGTATTAACTTTTATACCTAGTTATGACCTATCTGCAAGACCAGAACAATGCAATACTATTACTCTTGGTCAACAAGGTGGATTGTCCATATTGCCATTAAGTCAAGCTGTATATGGATACACATTTGCTTACTTGTTGTTTACAATAATAACCAATAATTATGTAAAACAAAATATACCAACACTAGTATTTTTCCCAATTATAATATTGTTTGATTTGGTATGGAATGTTCAGAACACTTGTTATACATTTTGGCAATTATTAGCGGCACTAGTAATAGGTGGATTATTTGGATGGCTATGGGGATATTTGATAGGCGAAACCAATAATAGTAGTTTACAATATTTTCCCGGAGCAAATAATGCTGAAGTATGTAGTAAACCATCAAAGCAGACTTTCAGATGCAATGTTTATAAAAACGGCCAATTATTGGGCAGGATGTAGGAGCCTGAACCTAAATAAAATACGTAGTAATATTTAAATTACGCATTTTATGTATCAAAGTATTGAATATTTTCATTAAACCAAGTCTTTAAATTTTCTATTATTTTGGCGCGATACATATCATTAGCTATCATGCGAATACTAAAATGTTTATCCTGGAAAAAATACATGAAATTTTGAATAATTTTCAATGTATTTGCAGCAGAATATTTGGTATCTAAATCATTAATAGAGAACAATGGAAAGTTTTTGCGCTGATTGACTACATTATGAAACTGAAATAACATATTTTTAAGGTCTTGTTTAGTGCGAATGGAATAAAAGTTTATTTGTTTCATATATTCGGTTGCATGATTTGCACAGTTAGGGCATGGTAAAGTAGAACAAATCATTGATATGGTGTTTAATAAATCAAGTTTCTTTTCATCAAAAACATCATCTTTTATCTTATGGGCAAGCGTGTGAAATAGGAACCAAGTAGGTTCTCCCCATCTCATTTTTTTAACAGGTTGTTCAGTAAGCGCCGAGTCAGTTGGTTCAGTTATTGGAACAACAACTGCTGAAACTCTAGGACGAGCAATCTGCATAACATATGAACCGGGTTGATTTAATTTTTGTGTTTGATTAATATAATTAAAATAGGCACTCGTTGGTCGATTGTTTACAAATTGCATATTCATTATCTATAAAGTACAGATATTTTAAACCATTGAATAATTAATATTTATATCTAGAAATTCAAGCGTCCTAAATATTGTTGTATTGTTAACTGAAATGGACATAAAAAATATATATAAATATTATAATAGTACATGGAAACAAAAGAACATTTAATAAAAACAATAAAAGACTGGGTAAGGTTAGACAATGATATCCGCAAGTTAAAAAAAGAGGAAAAGCAGCGAAACGAAGAAAAGAAAAACGTATCAAAACAATTAATGGATATTATGAAAAAAAATGAAATTGATGAATTTGATATTAATGACGGTAAGATATGTTACACCAAGAAAAACATTAAAAAGCCCATTACAAAAAAAGTACTTATGGACGTATTATCAAAATACTTTAAGGGGGATACATTAAAGGCATCAGAATTAAATGAATTTATTATCGATAACCGAGAAGAGGTGGTAAAAGAGACAATTAGTCGCAAAATAACCAAAGAGCCTTGACATAAATTACATTAAGCCCAATTCAGGAATAGTGAGGACATTTCCACGGCGTTCATATTTTGCAATAATCTGGGGGTTCTGCTTACCGTCCATAATATCCTCTGTCTTATAAACATTGTTAAACTTATCAACGTAATAGATAATTCCAAATATTTCCTCTGCAACTACTTCTAGCTTATGTGAAACCATTTCATTCGAAGTGGCTGTTTGCATAAGACCGTGCGGCGTACCCTTTGCATGTGTTCCGCAAAACTCACACCCTTCTTTTCTACGCCGAGTACATTGTTCGTCATTGGCACGCTTCGCACTACACCGGTTAGAGTTTGGAATAGAATTCTTGATACGCTTACGTTTAATTAGGTCGTCCTTGATAACAGATAAACGTTCATAATCGTAGATGTATTCTAACAGGTCATTTAGCTTTTGTTTTTCATCAAAAGCTAGTTCGGTGATTTTCTTTCGGATATCGTCCTTAAACGACGTTACGTAAGTCTCAATTTTCTTATTAATACGCTTCTCCATATTTTAAATTGGTTATACATACAATAAAAAATAACATTTAGTTCAATTTTTTAAGTGTTATTTAAAAATAATATAAAGACTAATTCCAGTTCGCAGGGCGTTGTTTGGTGCCGCCATCATACGGAACTGCTAATTTCTCAGTAAGCATCCACTGATTAATATGTAAATCATCCAAATAGACGTCAGCAAGTAATCTGCCATATTTTTCAGTAGAAACATTTTTTAAGTGAACCATTTTACCAAATATAAGGTGATGAAGGGCATCGCGCGCCAAAATAGCCTCCTTCTTTTCGTTTGCTGTTTTTCCATGAATCTCAGCAGAATCGATTCCACTAAGTCTTACTGAAAATCGATATATAGGTGTTTCCGTATTGGGTAGTTTTGACGCAATGGTAATAGTATCGCCGTCGTATACTTTTATGACCTTTCCAGTAATAATAGGTGGGACAAATCCAATAGTGTCTTTATATTCAATGTCACGTAGATATTCCAATTTAGTCTCGAGTTGTTGTGTTACGGCATTGACAGAATGACAAGGTTTATTTGCACCCTGAACTGGAAAATAACACTTCTTAAATCTGCCACAAGAACATAAGTTGCGTTTTATGAAATTCCAAGCGAACATTGGGTTAGAGAATGTTAGAAAAAACAATACGTAAATGTTCATTCAATTTTTCATTCTAAAGTATTCACTGATATTCGTAAATACAAATATAATATTTGTAAAAGGATTTTTATGCAAATTTTTTTTATTTAGAATATGAGTAAAAACCTAATATAAATAATCTAGAACATCTTGTATATTTTTTCGAACACCTGACTTGCCTCAATACAAGCAATTCGCAAATGCTGACCTACCATTCGCTTATCCGTATTCTGGACATAAGCCAGACGTATTGTGCTCTCTTGATTATGTGGATGAAACTTCTTAAAACCACAAAACGTAAGGATTTTATCAGTAACGTAGTACTTCTCGTACAATATAAATTCAAGAACCTTACCAATAGTGTAATCTTCGTTTTCCAAAATAATATCAAAACAGAAATCCATTGTAGTCTCACTATTTAAAATTGGAACAGTATCAGAATCAACTGCCTTTACAATATCTACCATCTTATTTTGCAAGACAATACACGCCTTCTTAATGATTTCAGTATTATCAAATACGCCAATAGTCTGAACCACAAAATCAAAACTATCCGCAATAAAATGGCGCTGTTGGTCCAAAATTCGAAAGTTTCGCTCTTGCATATCAATCTCATCTTTGTTCATCTCGTCAGCAGCCAACTTTTGTTTATGCTCATCCCATACTTGATTTGCCTTGATAAAATCAATCGTATTACCATAAGAGCACTTAGACACCACATTAAACATGCTATTTTCCTTAGCAGTATGTACAGAGAATTCCGCAGTCAACTTTAGTTGCTCACCCGGAATATTATCGCCAATATTGGGACGGAGGCGCGCAAAATCAATAAACGCATTGGTTTTTGGGTGAGGTGGGAAAATGCGGCGCACTTCCTCCTTGGTCAAATAATTATCATTGGTTTTGTTTTTAATGCGGAAATGTTCAGTCGTAACAATAATCATATTCTCAGTTTCATTTTGCATATCCAATTCCAACACGTAATTTCCGGGCAATACTGACAAATCCTTCTCATGAATAGGAATACAGCTCAAACGGTGTTTCAAAATTTCATTATGAAGACGACTCGTATTTAAAGAAATATTACACTGATTATCCTTATAGTTTTCTGTGTAAAAGGCCAATGTGGGGATATCAGATAGAATTGTTCTACGAATGGCATTTGCTAAACTGACATTAATCCCAGATAAGGTAAACTTATATAAGTCGCCTTCCTCAGAAATGTTAGATAGTGTTGGATTCATGGTTATAAAATATATGAGATAGTTCTATATATTTTATATAAACATTATTGTTATTCAATTTTTTCGAAGTGCACTATTGAGGGATTATGTATCTGTTAATAAATGCGGTTCGTTCGCGAGGGGTTAGTAAGCCCCATAGAAATTTTATCTTTTTATCTGCATTTACAATAATATTCTCATAATACCTTAATACTATAAATACATATTTCTGTTCTAAAGGCTTTTTTTGTAGAGATATATTTCGGTTTAATTTATACACAAATGCTTGTTCTATTCCCGCGTCAATTGGATGCCCGCTATTATAAAAATAAACTATGTCACGTAATAAAATATATTCATTTAATTCATAATAATAGTAGTTTGCAATAATTCTATAATCTTCGTGAAAACTACGAATATCTGACATAAG
>Ga0136644_10000458_pt1 | contig 32564 bp, 28 predicted proteins | sample C_130820_EF_Meta_FD_94780 | JGI IMG/M metagenome (GOLD analysis project Ga0136644, IMG submission 94780) | Freshwater microbial communities from Lake Croche, Canada to study carbon cycling - C_130820_EF_MetaG (v2) (version 2) | ecosystem: Environmental > Aquatic > Freshwater > Lake | place...
ACAAAGCGGTCCACGGGGCGACTGAGCATCCTAGGGCGTGGCGGCCTTTGCTAGCGCGCGCAAGCCGGGCTCGAAGCGCGAGCGACCGCGCTGAGCGAGTTCACGAAACGCACCAGGCTGTCGGCGCGCGGTCTCGGCGAGTTCGATACAGGGCTGGGTCGCCAGCAACTCGCAAGCCAGAGCCCATAGTTCCCGGTCAAAAGCGCTTTCCAGGCGCGCACGTTCGGTTTCCTCGAGCCGGCTACGGCGTTCGGTGAAGGCGCGCCAAGCGTCGGCACGCCGCGCTCGCTCGCATGCATACTCGACCGCCACGCGATCGAGGACGAACGCGATCGCCTCTTCTGGGATTGGCTGACCGACTCCGGGCAGTTGCGCAAGTTCGCCCCAAGCGCGGGCAAAACGCAGCAGGGAAGAGGGACTACCGCTGGAAACGTCGATCTCGAGCAAACGTTCGGCCCGGTCGACGTCCTCGGCCGTTTGCGCGAGGGCTTCACTACCGACCAGTTGCAGTCGACGCCAGCGTAGCCACCAATTCGTCGCCACGTTGCCCAGCAGATCGGTTCGCGCGACCGGCGGGCGCTGCAACCAGTCGATGCTCGAGTGGTTCGTTATCCCCTCGGGATCGCTGGCTTGCACTTCCTGGGCGAGCGCACTGGCGAGAAGTTGCAGAAAGGGTTTGCGGCTCGGATCGGCAGCGGCCTTTGGTGTTTGTTGGGTGGGCGCCGCGGGGGCGCCTTGGGCGGCGTTGGTGTTCGGCTTTTTTTTGTTACCAGCGCCTTCTTTGGCGTCGTCTTCTGCGGGATTGTCGAGGTCACTGTCGGCGCCATGGTCGGTGTCACCATTCGCATCGGACTCGCCGCGGCGGGCCGCGGGACGAGCGCTGAACCACAGGTCCTCGAGCACCGGGATCAAGGCCTTCGCTTGCGCCTCACGCCTTCGTTGGCGCGTCGCCGCGTCGACCGCGGAGTCGGGCCGCGAGGCCGATTGCTCTAATTCGAAGACATCATGACGTAACGCCGCCCAATCGCTGGCACCGAACATTCGGGCTACGACGTTGCGGGCCTGCGACGGCGACAGGTCCGGGAGGCTTTGGCGCAGGCGCATGGCAGCGACCCGCGCGTCGGCAAGCGCGGCGGGAATATACCGGGCAGAGTCCAGGTTTGACGCCGTCGGAGCCATCCTCAACCCACCGATTCGAGACGCTGAAGCAAGGAGCGGGTTGAGCTGTCGAGATCCGAACGGTCGCGCGCGGGGTCGGCGAGACGGGCCTCCAGGTCGAGGGCGAGCGTCTTGCCGAGTTCGACTCCCCACTGATCGAACGAGTTGATACCCCAAATGGCACCGCTGGTGAATACGCGGTGCTCGTGCAGGGCGATCAAGGCTCCCAGCGTGCGGGCATCGAGGTGGTCCAGCAGCAGGGTGGTACTCGGTCGATTGCCCTGGAAAACACGCTGTTTCGAGACCGCGAGCTCGCGCTCGCTGGGGGCTGGGCCCGCCTGCGCGAGCACCTCTTCGAGGCTGCGTCCAACCATCAACGCGCGCGATTGGGCGAGTGCATTCGAGAGCAGGGTGCGGTGCGAGCCGGAATGCGCGTGATCGGGTTTGGCGACGACGATGAATTCAACCGGGATCCGGTCGGTTCCTTGGTGCAGCATTTGAAAGTAGGAGTGCTGGCCGTTGGTCCCAGGCTCTCCCCACAAAACCGGCGAGGTGCCGACCGCCAGCACGCGCCCCTCGCGGTCGACCCACTTGCCGTTGCTTTCCATTTCGAGCTGTTGCAAATAGGCCGGCAGGCGGCGCAGACCATGGTGGTAGGGGGCAATGCTGCGCGAGCCAAAGCCGTGAAAGTTGCGATACCAGACATCGAGCAGACCGAGTTGTAAGGGCAGGTTGTTCGCGGGTTCGCTGTGGGCAAAGTGGAGATCCATCGCGTGGGCGCCGTCGAGCAGCGCTTGAAAGCCATCGCGACCGAGCGCAATCGCGATCGATAAGCCGATTGCGGACCACATCGAATAACGCCCGCCAACCCAATCCCAGAATTTAAAAACGGTGCCCATGCCGTGCTGGCGCGCAGCTTCCGGGTGGGCGGTAACGCCGACGAAGTGTTCGCTCAGTTGCGTCACCCCTTGAGCACGCGCCCAGTCCATCGCGAGTTGCGCGTTGACCAGAGTTTCGCGGGTGCCAAACGTTTTTGAAGAGACGAGAAAGAGCGTGTGCTGCGCCTTGAGCCCAGCCAGCGTGCTGTCGAGATCGTGGGCATCGACGTTGGCGACAAAGTGAAAGCGGATCGATTGCGTGACCTGCGCTTGCAACGCGATCACCGCCATCTGCGGGCCGAGATCGGAGCCGCCAATGCCAATGTTGACTACGTCGGTGATCTTGCCTTGGTGGCGAATCGTTTCTGCAAAGTCTAAAAAGGCGTCTTTTTCGGCTCGTGCTTCGCTCGCAGCTTGATCGTCGAACGCCGACCCTGCTGGGGTGCGCAAGGCGACGTGGCGAACGCTGCGTTGCTCAGTCGAGTTAATCGGCTCGCCGTGCAGCATCGCGTCGCGTCGTTCGCTCACCCCACGCTCGGCCGCGAGCGCGATGAGCGCGTTGCGAATCTCGCCGTCCCAAAGATGTTTGGACAAATCGCCAAACACGAGTGGTGCGGCGATGCTGAAGTCGGTGCCCCGTTGTGCTTGGTCTTGGAACGCCTGGCGCAGCTCGAACGCCCGTCCACGCGTGTCGTAGAGACGTTGCAGATGTTGCCAGGCTGGGGTTTTGTCGCAGGGGGGTGTGGTCATGGCGAGGCTCCGATGAGAATTGCGGGGCGAGGGCGCCTATTCGAGGCAACGTCGGATGCACCCGCCAGGCGCCCGATTTTCGCCGATTTCCCCCAGTGGTGGTGCGCTTTGCGGCCACCAAAACGATCAAGCCCCCCGTGCCGCCAATTTTTTTGCGACACTGCGGGCGACATTTGCGCCTACCGAGAGCCTTGCCATGGTCGAGCCATTGAAACTCCCTTACGAAGTGCTGACCCCTTACCGGGCGCAGATTGGCGAATCTCCCCTTTGGTCGGTTGTCGAACAGGCCATCTACTGGGTCGACATCGAAGGCCGCTCGCTGCAGCGCTTGGATTGGAGCACCCGCACCACAGCACGATGGCACTTGCCGGAACGCCCAGGCTCGATCGCGCTGATTTCGAGCGGTGGCTTGTTGGTGGCCATGGAGAGCGGGATTTTTCGCTTTGTCCCGAGCCTCCCGGTCACGACGGATTCAGCGCTAGCGCTGCACAGCGGTGCCCTCGAGCGGCTTGCCAGCGTGCAGTTCGAACGCACCGACATGCGGTTTAACGACGGTCGCTGTGATCGCGCGGGGCGCTTCTGGGTGAGCAGCATGGTGCTCGACACCAGCCTGGGAATCCCCGCAGGTGCCTTGTTCCGTTTTGACGAGAACGGGTTGTCGGGCCCCTTGCTCGAAGGGTTGATCACGGGTAATGGCCTCGCGTGCAGCCCCGACGGGAAGACCTTGTACCTGGCCGATTCGAATCGGAACGTCCAAAAAGTTTGGACCTTTGAGCTCGACGCAGCTGGAACGCTGAGCAATCAGCAGGTGTGGGTGGACTTTGCCTCCTTGCCAGGACGCCCGGACGGCGCGGCGGTCGACAGCGAGGGCTGTTATTGGGTGTGTGCCACCGACGCTGGACAGGTGCACCGCTTTCGCCCCGACGGGGTCCTTGAACGCTCGCTGGCGGTGCCGTTTGCGAAGCCCACGACCTGTGTCTTCGGGGGGCCGAACCTGGATTACCTGTTGGTCGCATCGCTGCAGACTGCAAAACCCGTTGAAGGTTTCGATGCCGCACTCGCGGGCGCTCTGATTGCGCTGCAACCCGGGGTTCGGGGCCTTCCCGAATCCTTGTTCAATCGTTAGTCGAGGAAGAAAGCAGGATGGCCATTTATGCACTGGATGGGCACACGCCGCAGATCCCTGAGTCGGCCTGGGTGGCCGAGTCGGCGACCGTAATTGGAAACGTCATTCTTGGTGAAGACGTCAGTGTTTGGCCGGGTGCGGTGTTGCGTGGTGACCAGCCGGAGCCGATACGAATTGGCAATCGCTCCAACGTTCAGGATGGTTGTGTTCTCCACGCCGATATCGGTAAGCCCTTGACGGTGGGTGAAGGCGTCACGGTGGGGCATCAGGTGATGTTGCACGGTTGTACGATCGGCGACGGGTCTTTGATTGGGATCGGCGCCATCGTGCTCAATAACGCCCAGATCGGTCGCAACTGCCTGGTCGGTGCGGGTGCGCTGGTGACCGAGGGGAAAATTTTTGGCGACGGGTGGCTCATTGTTGGTTCACCCGCAGCAGCGAAACGCGAACTCTCGCCCGAGCAGTTGATGGGCTTGGCGGCAAGCGCGGCGGGCTATGTCGCCAACGGTCAACGAATGCGCGCGGGTCTGAAGCGCATCGCTTGATGGAACGCCGCCGCTCGCTCAAGCTCGCGCTGCCGGCGACGGTGGTGCCGCCTCTCACGCCGTTCACGGCAGCGGGCGCAGTTGACTTTGTTGCGCTTGAACGGATGGTTAACTACGTCGTCGAGGACTGCCAGGCAACGATGGTGGTTGCTGCCGGTGTCGAGGCTCAGGAGTATCAGTACCTCGGTTTTTCCGCACGTAAAGATCTGATTCGAAGCACGATCGAGATGGTCGGTGGCCGCCGACCGGTGGCCGTGGGGATATCGCACCCCGCTACCGATGTGGTTCTCGAGTTGGCCGACTTTGCTCAGCAACACGGTGCGTCCGCGCTCCAATTGCTGGCGCCCCTGAAACCGACTGGCGGGCAACCGACGACGAAAGAGTTGGTTCGATACTTCGAGGCGGTGCTGCAGCAAACCGAGTTGCCGCTCATGCTGTATCTCAACCCGGGCCCGGGCGCCGACGTATCCATTAAAGACACGATCGAACTCGCGAAGTTGGCCGGCATCGATTTCGTCAAAGAAAGTTCGCGTGACCTCTCCCGGGTGTCGCGCCTGATCGAAGAAATTCAGCACGGCGGCCATGCGCATTACTTTACGACGATGCAAATGCACCTCGCTTCCTTGATGCTGGGTGGCGCTGGGGTCACGTTGCCGCCGCCCGCCGCGCGCATCGCGGACCGACTTCAACGGGCATTTGTGGCGGGGAACTGGGCCGAGGCGGCGCGGTTGCAGCGCCAGTTTGCGTGCTTTCCCTCGCGCTGGATGGAGTTTGGCCTGGCGGCGGTAATGAAGGCGGCGCTGAACGCGCTGGGCTTGGCGGTGGGCGACCCGTATCCGCCCTACGAGCCATTAAATGCCGAAGCGCGGGCAACGCTCGCGACCTATCTACAAACCACGGATTTGCGGCCCTCTGCTTAGGCCTGGCGGGCGTTCAGTCCCGCCCTGGCCCCGTTCCTTTCTGTGGCATGGCCCTTCCTTTTGCCTGGTCACTTTGTTTGGCCCAGTCCCGTTCTTTGGCGTGGTCCCTTTCTCTGGACTGGCCCCTCCACCTGGCCTAAAGAGGCTCTCTCGGGGCGAGTCCGCTGCTTGTCTCGCCTTCCGCTTGTGCCGATTCGGGCAGCATCATGAGCGCTTGTCCCATACGAATCCGCTCACCGGTCGCGATCGCCGGTGCGAGCTTGAAGCCCTTGGGCGCGAACACGATGATGGTGGAGCCGTGTTCGAACCAGCCCAGCTCATCGCCCTTCTGAAAGTGCGCGGCGCACGGGATCTCATTCGGCCCCGGCCACTTCAAGTGCAGCAAAACGTTGAGTGCGTGCAGTCGGATGCTGGCAACCAGGACCGCCGCCACGGGTACCAGGGCGACCTCGTGGCCCGCAGCGCCCAGGCGCGTCCGCAAGACGGCGCGCTCGTTGCGGCAGAACAGGCGCTCCACCCGCTTGAGCGCGATCGGGTTCACGTTCCAGACATCGCCACTGAGGTAGGTGACATGCTCGAGTCGCCCGTCGAAAGGCGCGTGGAAGCGGTGGTACATCGCCGAGGTCAGGCGCAGCGTCACATAGGTGCCGTCAACGAAGGGCGAGACGTCCTGCGAGGGGCCAAAGAGCTCGGCGATCGAATACGGGAAGCCTTTGGCCTGCCAGACTTGGGTATCCGCGACGTTGCCGCAAGCACCCACGATCGCATCACAGGGGCTGGTCAGGATTGCGGGGTCAGGATCGACCAAGCGAGCGCCGGGTTTCAGTTGGCGGATAAAACATTCACGCAGACTTTTGAACGACTGCTCGCGTGCTTCGCTGAGGTCAAGGTCGGTGAACAAGCGCCAGATCGTGATCGACAAGCGGGTCAGCCAAGGGCTTTGAATGGCGCTGTAGCGGCCCATGAGGCGCGTGAGCAGGATGCGGGGGATGCGGTTGGTGAGCAGAAAGTTCAAATCTTCCTGCAACAGAATGCGCTCGCGCAGGCTGGGCCTTGGCACGGGGTCAGCGGGTTCGGGGCGGGGGTTCATCGATTCGTCAAATCCAACTGTTATAAAACGATGACATACGTAGGGAGTGCTTGAGTACGATGGAAACGATTGCAATTTCAGCGCTGGCGCTGAGCGCGCTGGCCGCCACTTGGCCAAGTGCACACCGCCGTCTGGCGTTGTCGCGCGCGAAACACCGGTCGCTGGCTGGGCATTCGCGCATGGCCAAGCGCATTGTCAGCCTGATTCCCGGGTATGCCTACGATGAGGCGCGCTTTTTTTCCGCCGACGATGCGCCCGCCGAGATCATCGCGCGCCGTCGCGCGGGCCTGCATCAACTGGCAGAAACGCTCAACACCCGCCATGCGAAGACGATCGCGGTCAGTGCAATGGCGCGCGACTACCTGCCAGACATGCAGTTTACAGGGCGCTATCGCGTGCCCTTCCAGTTCAGCCCCTACCTCACCTCGCAACTCAAGATCGGTAGCTTTCTGCAATCGTCTGAGGGCGTGCTGCTTGAAGACCTCGACGGTCAGCACCTGATGGATCTCACGGGGTCCTACGGTGTCAACGTCTTTGGCTATGATTTTTATAAGGAGACGATTGCTGACGGCAGCGCCCGGGCCGCGTCTCTGGGGCCTGTGTTGGGCGCGTATCACCCCGCGGTATTGGATGTTGTGCAGCGCCTGCGAACCATTTCGGGGCTCGACGAGGTGAGCTTTCATATGTCGGGCACGGAGGCCGTGATGCAGGCGGTGCGGGTCGCGCGCTATCACAGCGGCAAGCGCCATTTGGTACGTTTCTGTGGCGCCTACCATGGTTGGTGGGAGGATGTTCAACCGGGGCCGGGAAATCCGGTGCCGCCGCGTGAAACGTATACGCTGGAGGATCTTTCCGAGCGTTCGCTGGCGGTGCTTGCGATGCGCAAAGACATCGCCTGCGTGCTGATCAATCCGCTCCAGGCGCTTCATCCAAACGTCGCCGCGCCAGGCGATTCCACCCTGGTCGATAGCTCAAGGAAGGCCGCGTACGACCGTAAGGCCTACACCGAGTATCTGCAGAAGTTGCGCAAGGTGTGTACCGCGCGTGGCATCGCCCTGATTTTTGACGAGGTTTTCCTCGGCTTCCGGCTCGCCCCGGGCGGTGCACAGGAGTACTTCGGCGTCCAGGCTGACCTCGTGACCTATGGCAAAACGCTGGGTGGTGGCCTGCCCGTCGGCGTGGTTTGCGGCAAGCGTGAATGGATGCGGCGTTTCGACGAAAAACGCCCGGCCGATTTGTGTTTTGCGCGCGGTACCTTCAATGCGCACCCGTACGTGATTGGCGCCATGCAAGCGTTCTTGGAGCGGCTCGAGACGCCGGCTGTGCAGGCCCTCTACGACGGGCTTGACGAACGCTGGAATGCGCGCGCGGCCTCGCTGAACGAACGCATGCGCGCAGCGGGGCTACCCGCTCGGGTGGTCAATATGTCGACGGTCTGGACGGTGGTTTACGAGGAGCCGTCGCGCTACAACTGGATGTTCCAGTTCTACTTGCGCGCCGAAGGCCTCGCGCTGAGTTGGGTCGGCAGCGGTCGCTTGATTTTTAGCTTGAACTACGGCGACGCCGAGTTCGAAGAGGTCGCTCAGCGCTTTGTGCGTGCCGGCCAGGCCATGCGGGCGGACGGCTGGTGGTGGGCGGGGAGCAAACTCGACAATAAGCAAATTCGTCGCGGCGTGCTGCGCGAGATGCTGCGTCTGAAGTTTCCTCAGAGCTGACCGCGCCCCGGGCTGCGGTCAGGGCAGCGACCCTGACTGAGGCCCTCAGGGCTGGACAAACGGGCCGCCCCGTATCGAGCGATCGACCGGGGCGCTTGAGCCGGTGAAGGCTTAGGAGTGGGCGCCCGGATGGACGACGTGGTCCATCGGATCGATGCGTTGACCGCGCAGCAAGAATAGGGGAGCTGCGTGGTACATCTGGATGTCGTGGAACGGATCCGTGATGATCTTGGCGGCCCACGCGAAGGCGGTGCGAACGTCGCGCAGAACGATGAGTTGGGCCACGCGGAACAAGAGACCGCCCACGCCAAGCGCTAGCCAAACGTAGCCGACGGAATGCCAAAATCCCAGCATCGTGGTCCAAGCTTCCATCGTGCCGAACACGCTTGGTTCGAACCAGACCAGAATTGGGCTCGCCGCCCACAGGCCCATCAGAACCACCTTGCGGACGAGGTTGTAGCCGACCTTGATCTCTTCCTTGTGCTCGTGGGTCGCCTGGTTGACTTCGTCGTAGCCCTTGGGCTCAAAGAAGAAGTGGCCCGCTTGTCGGCTCGTCATCGAGACGCCCCAAGCCAAGAGGGCGGCGTAGGCGGGGTCAATGAAGAGCAGCGCGTAGGCGATGACAAAACACATGGCGCTCAACAGGTGCAGACTCTGGTTGATGCGGCAATGGTGGTAATAGCGGTGATCGTCCCAGCGCAGAACTGCAAGTTCCTTGAAAAAATCTTTCACGTTTGGCGTACTACGTTGTCAACCGAGAGAGGCCGTCGGTCACGGCAATGAGCCTGTTCGAGCGCGATGTTATCCGACTCGAACTTGTCATACAGCAAGATAGTGGCTTTTTTGCATGACACTTTGGTTACAAAAATATGACGCTTCAGTGACGTTGCGTGTCATTTCTGTGTCGTCTGCTTGGTTGCACAATGATGACTATGCGCGACGATCCTGAATCCCTGCAGGTGGACAACCTGCCAGCCGCTCGCCGGTCGATGCGGATCGCGGTGGTAACGGAAACTTACCCGCCCGAGGTGAATGGGGTTGCCATCACGTTGGCCGAGGTCATTCGTCGTTTGCACTTGCGCTATCATGACATTCAGTTGATTCGTCCGCGGCAGGGTGGGGAAGGCGTGGGGTTGAGCCCGGCGCGCCAGCCGACTGGGTTCCATGAGGTGTTGATGCGCGGCATGCCGATTCCGCGTTACACGCAGTTGCGCATGGGAGTGCCCTCGAAGCGCGCCCTCGTTCGATTGTGGTCGGTGCAGCGCCCCGACGTCGTGCACATTGCGACCGAGGGCCCTCTGGGGTGGTCGGCGCTGCAGGCGGCGATCAGTTTGCAATTGCCGGTCAGTAGCGACTTCAGAACGAATTTTCACGCCTACAGCCGTCATTACGGCATTCGTTGGTTGCGCAAACCGATTGTGGGTTACTTGCGTAAATTTCATAATTTGTCGCAACGCACCACGGTACCCACCGAGGCGCTCGCGCGAGAGCTCAGTGCCGCCGGTTTCGAGCGGCTTGTTGTGGTCGCACGCGGGATCGACGCACAGCGGTTTAGCCCCGAGCATCGCAGTCTGACCTTGCGTCAGCAGTGGGGCCTCAGCCCGGACGACCTCGGTGTGCTGTATGTCGGCCGTTTGGCGCCGGAAAAGAATCTCGATCAGCTGGTGCTGAGTTTTGAGGCGATCGAGCGCGCTAACCCGCGAGCGCGCCTCGTCTTGGTCGGCGATGGTCCGATGCGGGCCAGCTTGCAGCTGCGCATGCCGCGGGCGGTCTTCTGCGGGCAGCGCACGGGAATGGAGCTGGCGCAACACTACGCGTCTGCCGATCTTTTTCTGTTCCCGAGTAAGACCGAGACCTTCGGCAACGTTACGGTCGAAGCGATGGCGAGCGGCCTGGCGGTGGTCGCCTACGGCGATGGCGCTGCCCTGCAGCTCATCGAACACGGGCGCAACGGCCTTTGTGTGCCGGTGACCGACGATGCCGGGTTTCTTGTTCAGGCCCTGCAGCTCGCGCTTGATCTCTCGGCCTGTCGCCGTCTCGGCTCGGCTGCGCGGGCCACCGCGCTGCAGCTCGATTGGGAGACCATCGTCGACCGCCTCGAAGGGGTGTTGCGCGAGGTGGCAGACCCGACGCGCACCGAGCCGGTCGGGCGCAAATGGTTTGGCCAGGGCCGCTCGGCGCCTGTCGGCTGACCTCCCCCTCCCCGTTGCTGCCTACCGGGCGGCAGTCACCTTTCGATCGGAGAAAACCATGCTAGACCCAGCTGCGCTCGATGCGCTGTTTTTTAAGGCGCGTACCCACAATGCGTGGCAGGATCGCGCCGTCGACGAGGCCGACTTACGCCGGGCTTTCGATTGCATGCGGATGGCGCCGACAGCAGCCAACGGGCAGCCCGCCCGCTTCGTTTGGCTGCGCAGCGAGCATGCCAAGGCGCGTCTGCGCCCGCTCCTCTTACCCGGGAACGTGGAGAAGACGATGGCAGCCCCCGTGGTCGTCATCGTCGCTTACGACACGGAGTTTCAGGAGTACCTGCCGCGCTTGTTTCCCCATCTTCCGGGTGCTCGTGCGTGGTTTGATGGCGAACCGAACCGCGCGGTCCGTCTCGCCACGGCGGTGCGCAATTCAAGTTTGCAGGGGGCTTACCTGATGCTCGCTTTGCGCGCGGTTGGGCTCGATTGCGGCCCCATGTCGGGCTTCGATGCGGCCGCGCTTGACGCCGAGTTTTTCGCCGACGGACGCCTGCGCAGTAACTTTTTGATCAACGTTGGCTACGGTGATCCGGCCGGGGTTTTCCCCCGAGGGCCGCGTTTTGAGTTCGACGAAGTTTCCCAGGTGTTGTGAGTGTTTCGATTTTTTGAGTCGCTGCTCGACCCCTATCCCGGCGACGAGCCGGTCCCTGCGCCGGTCGGTTTCGGCGATTTTCTGTGGACGGCTTCAAAGGGCTTACGCCGTTACATGCTCGCCGTCGTCGCCCTGACGGCACTGATCGGCGCTTTCGAGGCTCTGCTTTTTGCGTTGGTGGGTGAGCTGGTCGATTGGATCGCAGCGGTCGAACCGCAGCAGCTGTTTCACGAGCGCGGCGGCGCCCTGTTGGCGATCGTGGCTGTGCTGTTGGCGAGTGTGCTGTTGATCGCGCTGCAGGCGATGTTCAAGTACCAGACCCTATTTGGAAATTTTCCAATGCGACTGCGTTGGAACTTTCATCGTCTCATGCTCTCGCAGAGTCTGGATTTCTATCAAGACGAGTTTGCTGGCCGGATCGCCACAAAGGTCATGCAGACGGCGCTTGCCGTGCGCGACGTTTTGCTGGGCGTGGGGGATATTCTAGTATTTGTGACGATCTATTTTCTAACGATGGTGGCCGTCGTTGGTAGTTTCGACGCGCTGCTGTTGCTGCCTTTTCTGAGCTGGATCGCGCTTTACACCCTGGTGTTGAAGTTTTTCGTGCCGCGCATCGGCCGAGTCGGCAAGATTCAGGCGGACAAGCGTAGTTTGATGACGGGTCGCGTGACGGATGCCTACACCAATATCGCGACCGTTAAGCTGTTTTCGCACTCAGCGCGCGAGGCACAGTACGCACGCAGCGCGATGCAGGAATTCTTGACGACGGCTTACGCGCAGATGCGGCTGGCCAGTGGTTTTGAGATTGCGAATCATCTGCTTGGCATGGTGCTGGTGCTGACCACCTCAGGCCTGGTGTTGTGGTTGTGGACGAAGGGGGAGGTCGGCGCTGGAGCGGTCGCCGCCGCCAGTGCGATGTCGCTGCGACTCAACGGGATCTCGCACTGGGTGATGTGGGAACTCGCGAGCCTGTTTGAAAACATCGGCACCGTGCGCGATGGCATCAATTTGCTCTCGAGGGCGCGCAGCGTCGTCGATCGCGAGCAGGCGCCGGCTTTGCGCGTGCAACAGGGTGAGGTTCGTTTCGAGTCGGTCTCATTCTCGTACGACGGCCGGCGCGAGGTGATCCGCGACCTCAACCTCGTGATTCGGCCGGGAGAAAAGATCGGCTTGGTCGGCCCTTCCGGGGCCGGAAAAAGCACCATTGCGAGTTTGCTCTTGCGCTTCTACGATCTCAAGAGCGGCGCCATTCGGATCGACGGCCAAGACATTGCCGAGGTGCAGCAGGTGAGTCTGCGCGCCAATATCGGCATGGTGACGCAGGACACTTCGTTGTTACACCGCTCGGTACGCGACAACCTGCTCTACGGTCAGCCAACGGCGAGCGAGGCGGACGTCGTGCAAGCGCTGGTGCAGTCGGAGGCAAGCGCATTTGTCGATCAACTGGTCGATGCCGCCGGGCGTCGCGGCCTGGATGCGCATGTTGGCGAGCGCGGCGTCAAGCTCAGCGGTGGGCAGCGGCAACGCATCGCGATCGCGCGGGTGATGCTAAAAAATGCGCCCATCCTGTTGCTCGATGAGGCAACGAGCGCGCTCGATAGCGAGGTTGAGGCCGCCATCCAGCAGAGTCTCGATCGTTTGATGCGCGGCAAAACGGTCGTCGCAATCGCCCATCGATTGAGCACGATCGCAGCGATGGATCGTCTGTTGGTGATGGATCAGGGGCGCGTGGTCGAAGAGGGCAGCCACGCGGAGTTGCTCGCTCGCGGGGGCTTGTACGCGCGCCTATGGGCGCATCAGAGCGGCGGGTTTTTAGCCGTCCGCGCCCTGCCAAGCGTCGCGGCGGCGGAGTCCCCAGGCGAAGTAAGCACCCAATAAGGGCAGAGCTAGGCTGGCCGCGGCGAACATTGCGCGTGGCGAACCGGCATCGATCACGAGCGCTTCGACGGCGACGCCAATCGATTGACCGCTGAAAAAGCAGGCGGCAAACATCGCCACCGACGTGCCGCGAATTGCCGGCATCATTTGCGAGGCGTTCGCTTGCAGGGTGTTGTGCATCATGTAGAGGCCGACGCCGCCTAGAAAGCATCCGAGGGCAGCCCATTCCCAGCGCGGCGCCAGTGCGATGATGGCCATCCCCAGGCCGACGATGAGCCCTCCGGTGAGGGCCATGCGACGCTCGCCCAGGCGAGCAATGAGGGCACGCGCGCCGAGCGCGTAGGCCAGACCGCCGACTCCAAACAAAGCCATCACCGCCCCGGAACGCGCAATCGAGAGGCCAAACGTTTGATTCAGCGTGACCGGGACAAATGAAATAGTGGCAAATGCAAACGCCCCCTCGAGCGCGACTAAGGCCAGAATCAAGCGAGCCCAGCGACGCCGCAGTAGCCGCTTCAACTGGCCCAGCAGCGTCGGGCGCGCTTCCCCGGGGACTTCGGCCGGTGGTGCGGGGATCCGACTTTGCGCGCGTCGCATGGGCCAAACCAGTGCAGCAAAGCCTGCCGCCAGGCCAGCAAACAGAAGGCGCCAGCCCAACCAGTCGGCGACCAAGCCGCCCAGCCACTGGCCTGCGATCAAGCCTGAAATCGTCACGACCATCAGTCGTGAGAGCGTTTCCTGGCGTTCATGGTAGGCCACGGTGTCGCCGATCAGGGCAATACTGAGTGGCACAATGCCGCCGCCCGCGGCGCCGGCAAAGGCGCGTGCGAGCGTGACCAGTTCAAGGCTCGGCGCGACGCTGATCAGCGTGTTGGCAAGCGCGCACAGCGCCACTGCGACCGTCATCACGCGTAGCTTGCCGAGGCGGTCGGCCAGGGGTCCGTAGAAAAACTGTAACAAGCCGTAGGCGACTGCGAAGCCCGAGATGGTTTGCGCGGCAACCCCTTTGCTGACGCTGAACTCGGCTGCCAGCAGCGGCAGAATCGAGTCGCACGCGCGCATCGAGGCCATGCTCGCAAATGCGGCGAAGGCGACCAGCGCAAGCACCTGAGGCGCGCCGGGAGCGGCGGTGGGCTCTGCGGACAGGCGGTTGGCTGTCTCGTTGCCGTGCAACGGGCTCGTGGTAGGGTTCGATGCCATGCAACACCGTACCATTTTCCACTCCCCGGCCTTGTCCGCTGTTTTGCGCCGGGTGTCGATCGCCGTTTTGAAAGCCACGGGTTGGAAGATCGAGGCCGGTTTGCCATCCGGCTTGTCGAAGTGCGTGCTGATTGCCGCCCCGCACACCAGTAACTGGGACTTTGTTTACCTGCTGCTGGCGGCGTTTGCGCTGCGTCTGAATATTTTCTGGATGGGCAAAGCGGCGCTCTTTCGGCCTCCATTTGGTGGCTTCATGCGTTGGCTCGGTGGCATCGAAGTCAATCGGGAGCAATCCAGCAACCTCGTCGCTGCCTCCGTACAAGCCTTGCAGGCGGCAGCGGGACCCGTTCAGCTGGTGGTTCCCCCCGAAGGGACGCGCAGCCGCGTGAGGCATTGGAAGACGGGTTTTTATTTCATCGCCGTGGGCGCCGGGCTACCCATCCTGCCCGCTTATCTAGATTTTGGCCAGAAGCGGCTCGGGCTCGGGCCCGTGTTTGTTCCGACGGGCGACCTCGAGCGCGATCTGCGCGAGATTCGCGCCTTCTATGCGCCCATGCAGGGGAAACGCCCGCAACAGTTCGAGTCGCCCTAGCGCGAGGGCGACCCGTATGCAACGTTTTACGATCTCGCTCGATGATGCGCTGGCGGCGCAATTTGATGACTGGATTGAGCATCATGGGTACGAGAACCGCAGCGAGGCCGTGCGCGATCTGCTGCGCGCGGAATTACAGCGCGAGCGTCTGCGCCTCGAGCAGTCGTCGCAGTGCGTTGCCAGCCTGAGCTACGTCTACCATTTTTCCGAACGTGATTTGGTCGACCGGCTAGCGCGCCTTCAGCACGACCAGCATGACCTTGTCGTGGCGACGATGCACGTTCAACTCGATCATGAGCACCGGCTCGAGACCCTCACGTTGCGAGGGCGGACGGCGCAGGTTCAGCTACTCGCGGATACGATTTGCGCCGAGCGGGGGGTGCGACACGGCAAGCTGAATCTGGTGCATGTGCTGGAACACGCTCAGCACGCGCACGCGCAAGACGGACACCTCCACGTCCATCTCAAACCGGCGCACTAAGCCGCCGCGCGGCGGGCGGTTGATGGACGAATGGCATTAGGGAAATCCCGGGTCGGCCGAGCGCCTTCGGGCGGACGCCAGCCCCGGGATTCACAGTATTCTGAGCGCCCGAGGCAGAAACGCTGCTGGGCCATCAGGAGAATCCATTGAGCCATTCCACCGAATCTCTTTCCCTCACTGTGAACGGCCGCGCCGTGACGGTGAGCGTCGATCCCCGGACCCTATTGGTCCAATTGATCCGCGAGCAGTTGCATCTCACCGGAACCCACGTTGGCTGCGACACCGCGCAGTGCGGCGCCTGTACCGTGCACCTGAATGGTCGCGCGGTGAAAGCGTGTTCGATCCTTGCCGTGCAGGCGCAGGGCGCGCAGATCACGACGATCGAAGGCCTCAGCCACGACGGCGAGCTGCACCCGATGCAGGCCGCGTTTCGCGAATGCCATGGCCTGCAGTGCGGTTTCTGCACGCCCGGCATGGTGATGTCAGCGGTGCAATTGCTCGCCGACCACCCGCACGCCAGCGAGCAAGAAATCCGCGAAGGACTGGAAGGCAACCTCTGTCGTTGCACCGGGTACCACAACATTGTGAAGTCAATCCAACGCTGCCAGACCGCCCAGGCCAGCGCTTAATCAGGGGCACAAGATGACGGACCTTTCTAACTCTCCCATCGGGCAGTCGGTACTGCGCCGCGAGGACTACCGATTTCTGACGGGCGCTGGCCAGTACACCGACGATGTGGTGTTGCCAGGCCAGAGCTATGGGTATTTCTTGCGCAGCCCGCACGCGCACGCTCGCATCAACAGTATCGACCTGACGCGCGCCAAAGCCGCGCCTGGTGTTTTGCACATCTTCACGGGTGCAGATCTGGCCGAGGCGAAGGTCGGCGGTTTGCCTTGCGGTTGGCTGATCCACAGCAAGGATGGCAGTCCGATGAAGGAGCCGGCCCACCCAGTGCTGGCGCAAGGCAAGGTTCGTCACGTGGGCGACCAAATCGCCTTGATCGTGGCCGAGACCGCGACCCAGGCGAAAGACGCGGCCGAACTGATTGATATCGACTACGAAGTGCTGCCGGCGGTGATCGACCTCGGCCATGCGGAGAGTCAGAGCACGCTGGTGCACGACGATGTTGCCCACAACGTTTGTTACGACTGGGGGCACGGTGACAAAGCGGCAGTCGATGCCGCTTTTAGCCGCGCGGCAAAAGTCACCCAGCTGACCTTTGCCAATAACCGTCTGGTACCCAACGCGATGGAGCCGCGTGCAGCCAACGCGCAGTACACCAAGCACGACGACAGCTACACGCTCTACGTCTCGAACCAGAATCCGCACGTCGAGCGCTTGCTGATGTGTGCCTTTGTACTGGGCTTGCCAGAATCGAAAGTGCGCGTCATCGCCCCCGATGTTGGCGGTGGTTTCGGTTCCAAGATCTATCTTTATGCTGAAGAAACCGCGTTGGTGTGGGCGAGCAAGCGCGTCGGCCGGCCCATCAAATGGACGGCCGATCGTAGCGAGGCCTTCCTCACCGATGCGCACGGCCGCGATCACCTTTCGACTGCAGAGCTCGCGCTCGACGATCAGGGGCACTTCCTGGCCCTGCGTGTGCACACGATTGCGAACATGGGCGCCTACCTGTCGACGTTTGCCAGCTGTGTGCCGACGATCCTGTACGCAACGCTGCTGGCCGGGCAGTACAAAACGCCGGCAATTTACTGCGAAGTGAAGGCGGTCTTCACCAACACCGCCCCGGTTGACGCGTATCGCGGTGCGGGTCGACCCGAGGCGACGTTCCTTGTCGAGCGTATGGTCGAGACAGCCGCGCGCGACGTCGGTCTGGATCCAGCGGAGATTCGGCGACGTAATTTCATTACCGAGTTCCCGTACGCGACGCCGGTTGGGCTGACCTACGACACCGGCGATTACGAAGCCCACCTGGCCAAAGCGATTGAGATTGCCGACGTGGCCGGGTTTGCCGCCCGCAAAGCCGAGTCAAAGGCACACGGCAAACTGCGCGGGATCGGCTACAGCTGCTACATCGAGGCTTGCGGCTTGGCGCCGAGCAACATCGCCGGGGCACTCGGCGCGCGCGCTGGCTTGTTTGAGGCGGGTGAGGTGCGGGTACACCCGACGGGAACGGTGACCGTGTTTACCGGTTCGCACAGCCACGGCCAGGGGCACGAAACGACCTTCGCGCAAGTGGTCGCAGCCAAGCTCGGAATCGCGGTAGAGAGCGTTGAAATTGTCCACGGCGACACCGGACGTGTGCCCTTCGGCATGGGAACGTATGGCAGCCGGTCACTCTCGGTCGGCGGTACAGCGATCGTGAAAGCGGTCGACAAGATCATCGCGAAGGGCAAAAAAATCGCAGCGCATCTGCTGGAGGCTGCCGACACCGATATCGAATTCGAGAACGGTGAGTTCATCGTCGCGGGCACCGACAAGAAGGTGCCATTCGGATCCGTCGCGTTGACGGCTTATGTTCCGCACAACTACCCACTCGACAAGCTCGAACCGGGTTTGAACGAAAACGCCTTCTACGACCCGACGAACTTTACGTATCCCTCGGGGACGTACATTTGCGAAGTCGAAGTCGATCCCGAGACAGGGGTTACTCGCGTTGACCGCTTCACCGCGGTGGATGACTTTGGCAACATCATCAATCCGATGATCGTTTCGGGTCAGGTCCACGGGGGTCTCGCACAGGGCCTCGGTCAAGCGATGCTCGAGGGCTGTCGCTACGATCCAGAATCGGGTCAGTTGCTGACCGGTTCGTTTATGGACTACACGATGCCGCGCGCCGACGACTTGCCAAACTTCGTCGTGGACCACACGGTGACGCCGTGTACCCACAACCCATTGGGGGTGAAGGGCTGTGGCGAGGCGGGTGCGATCGGTTCGCCACCGGCATTTATCAACGCCCTCACGGACGCGCTCAATGTGCGCGATATCGCCATGCCGGCAACGCGTGAACGCGTCTGGCGCGCTGCCCACGGCCACGGCTGATTCCAAGGAGATTCGCTATGTATGCATTTGAATACAAACGTCCGCACGCGCAGGCCGAGGCGGTCGCAGCCTTCCACGGCGATGCGCGTTACCTTGCCGGTGGCCAGAGCCTGGTGCAGGCGATGAAGCTGCGCATGTCGTCGGCTGAAACCCTGATTGATCTCGGCGGCGTAGCAGGCCTCGACGGGATTCGCGTGGAGAACAACGCGGTCGTGATTGGGGCAATGGCCAAGCACTCGGCGGTGGCGGCTTCGGCCGACGTGCGTCGTGCAATCCCCGCGTTGGCGGATCTCGCCGGTGGCATCGGCGACCAGATGGTGCGCAACCTCGGTACGCTGGGCGGCTCGATTGCCAATGCCGATCCTGCTGCGTGCTACCCGTCGGCGATTGTTGCCTTGGGCGCCACGGTTCATACGAACCAGCGCACCATCGCAGGGTCGGATTTCTTCACCGGGATCTATCAGACCGCGCTGCATGAGGGCGAACTCATCACCGCGGTGAGCTTCCCGATTCCGCAGCGTGCCGCGTATGTGAAATTCAAACAACCCGCGTCGCGCTTCGCGCTCGTTGGGGTGTTTGTTGCACAGACGGCGCATGGCGTCCACGTCGCCGTGACGGGCGCGAAGGGAAGCGTTTTCCGGGTGACGGAGATCGAGGCGGCGCTGACCGCGAACTACACGCCGGAGGCCGCGAAGGCGGTTCACGTCGACCCCGCTGGCATCAATGCTGACTTGCACGCCACCGCGGAATATCGCGCTGCGATGATTAGTGTCATGGCGGGGCGTGCGGTCGCTGCTTCGCTCGCCCACTAAACGCTGCGCGGCCCCACCGCGCTTCGCTGCGGCGGCTCCGGCAGCAATGCCCGAGCCGCCGTCTTTCTTTTGAGACGCGCTCCATGACCACTGCCTCTGTGGCTTTGCCCGCTTCGGTCGACGCTGTGATCGAAGCGTTGGCGCAACGCGATTATCTATGCGACCGGCGCTTGGCGACCGCGCTGTTCTTGAGTCTGAAGCTGCAGCGACCGCTTTTTCTCGAGGGCGAACCGGGCGTTGGCAAGACCGCACTCGCGACTGCGCTAGCCGATCTGCTCGGCAGTACTTTATTACGCGTGCAGTGCTACGAAGGGCTCGATATCGCGCAAACCGCGTACGAGTGGAATGTTGCGCGGCAGATGGTAGAAATCCGGCTTGCCGAGGCCGAGCGGGCGATTGACCACGACGCCTTGCTGGCATCGCTCTACTCGCGCGCGATGTTGATCGAGCGCCCTCTGTTGCAAGCGCTCACCCAGACGCAGTCACCGGTACTGTTGATCGATGAACTCGACCGTGCTGACGAGCCCTTTGACGCGTTCCTGCTCGAAGTACTCGCCGAAAATCAGCTGACGATCCCGGAGCTTGGCACCGTGCGGGCGAGCGCGCCGCCGGTGGTGTTGATCACGAGCAATCGCACGCGTGAAATTCACGACGCGCTCAAGCGCCGGTGCCTCTACCATTGGGTTGAATTTCCGGACCTGGAGCGGGAACTCGAAATCGTCCGCCGTAAAGCCCCCGGTGCGAGCGCTGCGCTGTACCGACAGGTGGTGGAATTCGTCCAGCGCATGCGCACGCTGGATTTATTTAAGGCGCCGGGTGTCGCGGAGACAATCGACTGGACCAACGCGCTCGTGGCGCTCAACACGATTCGGCTCGACCCGGCAAGCGTGATGGACACGCTCGGGGTTTTGCTGAAGTATCAGGACGACATTCTGCGCATGCAAGGCGGCGATACGGCGAAATTGCTCGATGAACTGCACGCGCGGGGCGTGCTGGATCAACCCCAGCTTTAACCCGCACGGAGTCGGCGAGCTGCGTTTGGATGCCAGCGGGTGATTGTCGAAAACATCGTTCACTTTGCCCGTGTGTTGCGCACGGCTGGCTTGCGTATTGGCCCGGACCGTGTGCTGGCGGCGATTGCCGCAGTGCAGTTGGTTGGCTTGGACAATCGGGCGGACGTTCGCGCTGCCCTGGCGGCTGTGATGCTCGATGCCCACGAACAAGAGGTGGTGTTCGATCAGGTCTTCGATGCGTTCTGGCGCGACCCCAAGCTCTTGGAGCGCCTGATGTACATGCTCTTACCCAAGATCGGTGGGCGCGCCGATCAACTCCAGGGTGAGCGCAATCAGCGCGTCGCGCAGGCGCTCTCGAGCCCGCCTCCGCCCAAGCCCCCGCAGCCCGAGCCACCGAAGCCTCCGCAGGAGGTGCAGTTCGAAACCTTGGTTAGTTTCTCGCAAAGCGAACGATTGCAGCGGGCCGATTTTGAATCGATGACACCGCAAGAGTTCGCGCTCGCGAAAGCCTTGGCCGAGCGTGTGCCCTTGCCGGTTAGCGAAGTGCTGCGCCGGCGTCAGATGCCCGCCGCCCGGGGACGTATTCACTTGCGCCGCAGTTTGTTGCGCATGGCGCGCCAGCCGCACATGCTACTGCCGGCGCATACGACGATGCGGCGCGAAATGCCGCCCCTGGTCGTTTTGCTCGACATCTCGGGTTCGATGGAGCGTTACGCGCGGCTCTTTTTACATTACGTGCATGGTCTGACGCGTCGCCACCTGAAGGTACAGACCTTCACCTTTGGGACGCGACTCACAAACATTACCCGTTGCCTGCGCGCGCGTGATCCCGATGTGGCGATGGCGATGGCGGATCAACAGGTCGACGACTGGAAGGGCGGAACTCGAATCGGCACTTGCCTGCAGGAATTCAACCAGCGCTGGGCGCGTCGCGTATTGGGTGCGAATGCCGCGGTGCTGCTCGTGACCGACGGTTTGGACCGCGATGGTGAGGGCGAGCTAAGCCGCGCAGCAGCGCAATTACAACGCCTCGCACACGAGATCGTGTGGCTGAATCCCTTGCTGCGATTTGATGGTTTTGAGCCGAAAGCCGCCGGCGTGCGCGCCTTGCTGCCGCACGTGGATCGCTTTTTGCCGGTCCATAACTTGGCCAGCCTGGCCGATCTGGGCCGTGCGCTGAGGGCGCCTTCCCAACGACCCGCCCGATTGATGGCGGGCTCAACCCTTGTTCGTTAATCAGGACCGCAAGTCATGGATAGTTTGGATCTCCAAGTGTTGGCGCAGGCGCGTGACTGGTTGCAGTCGGGGCGCGCGGTCTGGCTTGTTACTGTGCTCGAAACCTGGGGCTCGGCGCCTCGTCCTCCCGGAGCTCTGCTCGCGCTGCGCGATGACGGGCTGGTTGTGGGCTCGGTGTCGGGCGGATGCGTGGAGGATGACCTCATTGAGCGCGTTCGCCATGGCGAACGCGTTGACCGCCCGTCGCTGATTCACTATGGCGTGAGCAAAGAGGAAGCGGCGCGCTTTGGCCTGCCGTGCGGTGGAAATCTGCGACTCGTGCAGGAGCCCTTGACGGCTGCCGGCTGGGTCACCGAGGTGTTGGATCGCACGGCGTCACATCAGCTCGTCGCCCGCACCCTGGATCTCGATACCGGCGACGTGCGCGTCGAGAGCGCTCAGCGCGGCGAAGCCTTCAGCTTCGACGGCCAGCGCTTGCGGGCGGTGTATGGCCCGCGTTGGCGCCTGCTGATGATTGGGGCTGGGCAACTCTCTCGCGTCGTCGCACAGATGGCCCTCGCGCTCGACTTCGAGGTCATTTGCTGCGACCCCCGCGAGGAGTACCACCTGACCTGGGACGTTCCGGGTACGCAGTTTAGTCGGGCGATGCCAGACGACCTCGCGCTCGAGCTGAAGCTCGACGCCCACAGTGCCGTGGTCGCGCTCACGCACGATCCCAAGCTCGATGATCTGACGCTGCTTGAGGCCTTGCGCTCCCCCGCGTTTTACATCGGTGCGCTGGGCTCGCGCGGTAATACCAACAAACGTAAGGAGCGGCTGCGCGAGTTTGAGTTGAGCGACGCACAAATCAATCGCCTGCATGGACCGATCGGGCTCGATCTCGGCGCCCGAACGCCCGCCGAGATCGCGGTCGCAATCCTTGCCGAGTTGGTCGCGGTGCGCAATGGCGTGGCGCTAACGCAAAAAAAACTCGGCTCGTCGCTACCCGCGCAGCCCTGAGCCAGGCTCGACGGCTCGTGGTTTAGAGCCTGGTTCAAAGCTCGCGGTTTAGAGGCCTACTCACGGTTTAGAGAACGACTCGTGGTTTAGAGGCCAGCCTGCGTGACGAACTTGCTGTTGAGGTAGGCGTCGATCGCTTCGCTGCCGCCCTCCGAGCCATAGCCCGACTCCTTGACCCCGCCAAAGGGGGTCTCGGGGATACCGAGGCCAACGTGGTTGATCGAGATCATGCCCGTCTCGACGCTGGCGGCAATGGCTTGGGCCGTTTTCGCCGATCGCGTCCACGCGTAGGCTGCGAGGCCAAACGGCAGGCGATTGGCTTCGCGCACGGCGTCGTCAAAGGTTTTAAAGGGGTTGATGATTGCCAGGGGGCCGAAGGGCTCCTCGTTCATCGCGCGTGCATTCGTTTCAAGCTCGGTTACGACCGTGGGCGCCCAAAAATTGCCCGCGTGTTCCGTGTCTTTGGCGAGAGCGTGGCCGCCGGCTAGAACCTTGGCGCCGTGTTGGCTTGCATCCTCGAGGTTGCTTTCCATCGCCCGCATGCGGCGCGGGTTGGCGAGCGACCCCATCTGGGTCTCTTTTTCGAGCCCGTTGCCGACGCGCAAGTTCTTTGCGTAGGCCACGAACTGCTCGACAAAACTCGGGTAAATCCCTTCCTGGACGAGAAACCGCGTCGGTGAAATGCACACCTGGCCAGCGTTGCGGAACTTGCTGGCGGCCATCACCTTGGCGGCGACGGCGGCGTCAGCGTCATCGAAAATAATCACGGGTGCGTGACCACCGAGTTCCATGGTGGCCCGCTTCATGTGTTGCCCGGCGATCGCGGCAAGATGCTTGCCCACCGAGGTGGAACCGGTGAAGGAAATCTTGCGGATCACCGGGTGTGGGATCAGATAGGCGGAGATCGCCGCCGGGTCGCCATAGACGAGGTTGACAACGCCGGCCGGACACCCGGCGTCGGCAAAGCAACGCACCAATTCCGCCGGTGACGCTGGCGTTTCTTCGGGCGCTTTGATGAGGATGGAGCAGCCTGCGGCCAACGCCAGCGAAAGCTTGCGAACGACCTGGTTGACCGGGAAGTTCCAAGGCGTGAACGCTGCGACGGGGCCCACGGGTTCGCGCACGAGCAGCTGGTAGACCCCCGCTGCGCGCGCTGGAATGACTTGACCGTAGGTGCGGCGGGCTTCTTCGGCAAACCAGTCGATGATGTCGGCCGAATTCAGAATCTCCAGGCGCGCTTCCGTTACCGTTTTGCCTTGCTCCATCGTCATGATCTGCGCGACGTGGTCGGCGCGCTCACGCAGCAGCTGGGCCGCTTTGCGCATCAGCTTGGCGCGCTCGAAGGCGGATACTTTGCTCCAGAGGGTAAAGCCCTTGGCGGCCGCTTCGAGGGCCCGATCCAGGTCTTCGCGTTCGGCGTAGGCAACCGTGCCGATGGTCTGCGCGCTGGCTGGGTTCACCACCGGGATGGTGTGGCGCGCCGCTGCGTCGCACCAAGCGCCGTCGATGAAAAGCTGGGTGTTGGGATAGGCGGTCATGTGGCAGGTTCCTGGATTGCACGCACCGACGCGCTGGCAGCGTATTTGCCGAGTTCGAGTTTGGCGAGCGCGGCGCGGTGGACTTCATCGGGGCCGTCGGCAAAGCGCAGCGTGCGCGCGCCGGCCCACAGGCCTGCGAGTGGAAAGTCGCCGCTCACGCCACCGCCGCCGTGCGCCTGGATGGCCTGATCGATGATGTCGCAGGCGACGTTGGGCGCAACGACCTTGATCATCGCGATCTCCGTCCGTGCCGACTTGTTACCGGCTTTGTCCATGATCCAAGCCGCTTTCATCGTTAAGAGGCGCGCCATCTCAATACGACACCGCGCGTCCGCAATACGCTCGTGCCAGACGCTTTGCGTCGCCACCGGCTTGCCAAAGGCGACCCGACTCAACAAGCGTTTGCACATCAGTTCGAGCGCTCGTTCGGCCAGGCCGAGCAGTCGCATACAGTGGTGAATGCGTCCTGGTCCAAGCCGCCCCTGGGCAATCTCAAACCCGCGACCCTCGCCCAGCAAGATGTTTCCGGCTGGCACGCGAGCGTGATCAAAAACCACTTCACAGTGCCCGTGAGGGGCGTCGTCGTAGCCATACACGCTGAGCGGACGAACGATTTTGACGCCCGGCGTGTCGACGGGGACCAGAATCATCGATTGCTGTTGATGCCGGTTGACATGGTGCGGGTCGGATTTGCCCATCACGATCATGATCTTGCAGCGCGGGTCGCCGGCGCCGCTGATCCACCATTTACGTCCGGTCACGACGTAGTGATCACCGTCGCGCTCGATGCGGGTTTCGATATTGGTGGCATCGCTCGAGGCAACCTCGGGTTCCGTCATCGCGAAGGCCGAACGGATCTCGCCCGCCAGCAGCGGTTTGAGCCAGCGCTCTTGGTTTTCAGGGCTGGCGTAGCGACGCAGAGTCTCCATGTTGCCGGTGTCGGGCGCGCTGCAGTTGAACACCTCAGGCGCCCACGGGATTTGGCCCATGATCTCGGCCAGTGGCGCGTATTCGACGTTACTGAGACCGGCGCCATGCTCGGCTGAGAAATGGGCGTGGAAGTCGGAATGGGCCGCTCCAGCGGTGCCGCCCGCGGGGTCGGTCGCGGGCAACCACAGGTTCCACAGCCCGGCCGCACGCGCTTTAGGTTTGAGTTCTTCGATAACCGGGAGCGGCGACCAGCGCTGACCACGCGCGGTCTGCTCGGCAAGTTCGGCCTCGAAGCGGTGTTCGGCCGGGAAAACATGCGTCTGCATGAACTCGCGCACCCGCTCTTGCAGTGCCTGGGCGCGGGGGGTTGGGGCAAAATCCATCAGCGAGTCTCCTTGGGGTTTATGAGTTTGCGGGCATGGGACCTGGGGCCACTAAGCGCTCGCCTGCGCGGTGCGCCAGCCCAGTTCGGCGAGCGGGCGTGCACTCTTGCCCGATTGAACGGCTTGTGTACTCGAAGCGGTACCGTCGACAGCACGCTTCATGATGCCTTGAAGAATTCCGGCCAGCCTAAATAGGTTGAATGCAAGACAAAAACGCCAGGTTTCGGGCGCCATCGCCACCCGACCGGTGCGCTCCAGGTAGCGTTGCCGATAGGCTGCCTCGCTGGGGATGCCGAGGCTTGCCAGATCGAGACCAGCCATCCCTCGAAACACGTTCGGGTCGAGCCGCCAGACCATCGCGTTGTAGGAGAAATCCGCCAGCGGATGACCGAGTGTCGAGAGCTCCCAATCGAGTACCGCGAGCACCTTTGGCTCGTGATTGGAAAAAATAAGATTATCCAGTCGGTAATCACCATGCACGATGGAAGTTTCGTCACCAGGCGGAATATGCGCTGGTAACCAGTCGATCAGGGCTTCCATCGCGTCGATGGTCTCCGTCTCGCTGGCACGGTACTGTTTGGTCCAGCGGGCGATTTGCCGTTCAAAATAATTGCCCGGTCGACCGTAGTCCGCGAGCCCAAGCGAGCCGTAATCAACCTGATGAAGCGCTGCAATGACGCGGTTCATGTCGTCGAATACCGCCGCCCGCTCTGCGTTTGAGAGCGCGGGCAATGCCGGGTCCCACAGAACTCGCCCCTCGACGTGCTCCATCCAGTAGAAGGCGCGTCCGATGACCGATTCGTCCTCACACAGGGCGACCATCTTCGCCACCGGGACGTCGGTTTGAGCAAGCGCCTTTTGCAGTCGAAACTCCCGTTCGATTGCGTGCGCCGAAGGGAGTAGTTTCGCCGCCGGCCCGGGCTTGGTCCGCATCACCCAGCGCTTGGGGGGACCCCCTTGCGGGCGGGTGCTCACGAGGTAGGTGGGGTTCGATTGGCCGCCCTTGAACTGCGTGACTTCCAGGCCCCCGTGCGCCCCGGGAACGTGCGCGTGCGCCCACGCCTCGAGGGCCTCAAGTTCGAAGCGGTGGCTCGCCGCCATCGGTTTGGTACCGACAAACGCCGCCGTGGCGTCGAAACGTTCGGCCGTGGTCGCCTTCGCGCCGACGCTATCGCGCCAAGCGAGGTACTGCACGAAGAGCGTTTCCATCGTCGAGTGCCGCTTTTCGGGCTGCAAAGCATCGAGGGCGCAGACGTTGATCTGACGAACGATCCAGTCGTGCCCGTTCGTTCCGACATCGAGCGAATTAATGCAGCCGGGGGCTTGCGCGATTCCACCCAGCACCGTCGGCGACCCGGTGAGCGCATGCGACAAGATCACCCGGTTGACGCCACCGTGGAGCACCAGCAAGACGTTTTCCCAGCCGGGGTCGGCGCGCAGGCGCGCGAGGCCCGGGTGCACGCGTGCAACGAGTTCAGCGATCGATTCGCCGCCAAGAAAACGCGTGCTCGGTTCGACAACCCCGCTGAAGACCCCGAGGAACGCATGTTGCAGTTCATCATCGGCGATATCGCTGAGGCGCCCGCCACGGATTTCTTCCCATTCGGGCCACTGTTCAATCGTCCGTGGTGGATGTTGGGCTGCCGCCAGAACACGCTGTGCGGTCTCCACAGTCCGAGGTAAGCCGCTGGTGATGACGCGGTCAAACTGGACCTTTTGTTCACGAAACAACTGACCCGCGGCGTCGGCTTGCGTGCGTCCGTCTGCATCGAGCTCGATCGTGATCGGATCGAATGGAGCACCGTCGGGGCCGAAGTAGGTCACGCTGCCATGCCGCATGAGATAGATGCGGCGCCGTTCGGGGAGGGTGAATGCAGGCATGCGTTGTGGCGAAAAGTTGGAGGGGTGAGCCGCGGGCGCGCGGAGGTCGTCCTTACACCAACCAACGCACCAGCATCTGCGCGACGCAGGCCGGTTTTGCGCCGCCTTCGATTTCGACGGTCGCGGTCCAGCTCAGTTGTACGCCGCCTTCCACGTCGGTCAGGCTGCTGAGGGTGAAACGGGCCCGAATCCGGTCGTTCACGCGCACGGGGCTAATGAAGCGCACGCGGTCAAGCCCGTAGTTCAGGCTCAGACGAACGCCGTCGGCGCGCAGGTGTTGAGTCGAAAAGCGGGCGAGCAAGGACAGCGTCAGAAAGCCATGCGCGATCGGTGCTCCGTAGGGCGACTCGCGACGCGCTCGATCGGCGTCGATGTGAATCCATTGCTGATCGTCGGTGGCGTCGGCGAACTGCTGAATCCTCGATTGCTCAATCGGCAACCACTCGCTGACCGCAACTTCCTCGCCAACTCGAGTGCGTAAGTGATCAATGGTGAGCATGTCTTTTGGCTGGACTACTGCTGTGGGAAGACCACGACTTTACCCATGATCTCGCGCCGCGCCAGGCGGGCGATGGCATTGGCGGCACCGTCCAGTCCGACGCGTTCGCTGATGACCGGATGTACCTTGCCCTCGCGAAACCATTCCCATAGCGTCTTCAGGTCGGCTTGCAACAGCGCGGGATCGCGACGCATGGCGTCGCCCCAGAACACGCCAAGGATCGCGCGCTCGCGCAGCAGTGCGAGATTGAGCGGAATCTTCGGGATCTCGCCCGCAGCGAAGCCCACGACAAGGTAGCGTCCGCGCCAAGCGGTGGCGCGCAGCGCGGTCTCCGCGAGCTTGCCGCCGATGGGGTCGTAGACCACGTCGACACCTTGCTTCTCGGTGAAAGTGTCGATCTGCGCGCGCAGGTCTTCGGTGCTGTAGTTAATCGTGTACTCGGCACCGAGCTTGCGGCACAGTGCCAAGCGCTCTTCGCTCGAGGCTCCGGCGATGACGCGCGCCCCAAGCGCGCGCGAAATTTCAATTGCAGCAAGGCCAACGCCGCCCGCTGCGCCCAACACCAGAACCGTCTCACCCGCGCGTAACTTGCCGATCGTGCGCAGACCATGCAGCGAGGTGCCGTAGGTCAGCATGAAGGACGCGCCGAGCTCAAAATCGAGATCGTCCGGCAGTCGCATGAGCTTGGCTGCATCGACGCAGCAGGCTTGGGCAAAACCGCCATAGCCAGGAAAGGCCATCACGCGATCGCCAGGTTTGACGTGGGTCACCCCAGTGCCCACCGATTTGACGACGCCCGCCAGTTCGGCGCCTGGCGAAAACGGCAGCGGCGGCTTGACCTGATACTGGCCCTGAACGATCAGCGCATCCGGAAAATTGACCGACGCCGCATGCACCGTCACCACCGCCTGTCCGGGGCCGGGCTGCGGTTCCTCGAGCACCTCGATCTGAAGTTGCTCGATGGGTCCCCATTGTTTGCAGACGAGCGCTTTCAATCTCGAGACTCCTGGGCCACACGGGTTGACCACGATTGACGCTGCGGGATTGCAGGCGCTACCGTGACGCCGAACTTTAGCGCGAAATCCAAGTTCGCGAATGGCACCCAGGAGTTGACCCATGAGCGTAAGGGCATTGTTTGATTTGAGCGGACGCGTCGCTCTGGTGACGGGAGCCTCGCGAGGCTTGGGCTTGCAGATGGCGCACGCGCTTGGCGAAATGGGCTGCAAGTTGGCGATCTGCGCGCGCAAGGCGGACGAGTTGGCGCAAGCGCAAAGCGCGCTCGAGTCTGCGGGCTACGAGGTATTGGCGGTACCTTGCGACCTGAGCCAGCCCGACCGGGTGGCACCCCTGGTCGACGCTGTCCTCGAGCGCTTCGCCACGATTGATATTTTGCTGAATAACGCGGGCGCGACTTGGGGGGCACCCGCCGAGAGCTATCCGAATGAGGCGTGGCGCAAGGTGATGACGCTGAACATCGACGCGCCGTTTTACTTGGCGCGCGAGGTCGGCAGTCGCGTGATGATCCCAGCGGGGCGCGGCAAGATCATCAACCTGGCCTCGATTGCGGGTCTACGCGGCAACCCCGCAGGCATGCAGACGATTGCGTACAACACGTCCAAAGCAGCCTTGATCAACTTCACGCGCGCGCTCGCGGCCGAATGGGGCCGGTACGGCATCAACGTGAACGCGATTTGCCCCGGTTTCTTCCCGTAGAAAATGGCTAACGCGCTGATCGAAAAATTTGCCGATACGCTGACGGCTCGAGTTCCGCTCCAACGCATCGGCGGCGACGAGGATCTGAAAGGGATCGCGGTTTTTCTTGCCAGCGATGCTGCGCGCCACATCACCGGCCAGGCGATCGCCGTGGACGGGGGTTCCAGCATCGTCTAAACCGATGTCCACACTGCACTGGCCACATTGGCCAAAAGGACTCGCGCGCGACCTGTCGGTGCCGCAGACCGATCTGTACGCCAACGTCGAGATCTCGGCCTGGCGTTGGCCCGACAAGATTTTTCTGATTTTTTACGGCGCCACCCTAACGTTCGCCCAGTTCAAGCGCGAGTGCGAGTACCTCGCGGGGTACTTGCAGCGTGTTTGTGGGGTACGCAAGGGCGATCGGGTCTTGCTCTATCTACAAAACAGCCCACAATTCATCATTACCTTCTACGCCATCTTGCGCGCGGGGGGAGTCGTCGTCCCGGTCAACCCGATGAACCGCGGTGAGGAACTCAAGCATCTCGTGCTGGATTCGGGCGCTCGGGTCGCGGTTGCGGCGCAGGACCTGATGGTCAACGTGGCCCCACAGCTGGGCGCAGGGCTCGATCATCTGGTGGTGGTTTGCTATCGCGACTATCTCGACGGTGGCGGCCAGGCAGGCGATTCCGGTGTTAACAGGGCGGCTGCCGAGAACGAACACCGGGCTCCGGACTTCGTGTGTGCACCGCGCCGCGATGACCTCCCGCCTGGCGCGATTGCCTGGGCCACAGCGCTGGAAGCGCAATACCTGGCGAGCGATCGGGTGACGCACGTCGATGATTTGTGTGTGATGCCCTACACCTCAGGGACGACGGGTAATCCCAAAGGTTGTATGCACACGCACCGTAGCGTGATGCACAACGCGGTTGCGCCCCTGACGTGGTTTGGCACGCCGAACGACACCGTGTTTTTGGCTGCCTTGCCCCTTTTTCATGTGACCGGCATGCAGGGCAGCATGAATGGGCCGCTTTACTTGGGCGCAAGCGTGGTCATTCTGGCGCGCTGGGACCGTACCACTGCTTTGCACGCGATCGAACGCTACCGCGTCAATGCGCTGAGTTTGATCGCGGCAATGGTGGTCGATCTGCTGGCCCACCCCGAGCTCGAATCCTTTGACCTGAGTTCGGTGCAACGCATCAACGGCGGCGGCGCGGCGATGCCGGAGGCGGTTGCGGCGCGGTTGTACGATTTGCTCGGCCTGCATTATGTCGAGGGTTACGGCATGACCGAGACGATCGCGCCTTCTCACCTTAACCCGCCGGATCGGCCCAAGCGTCAATGCCTGGGGATACCTTTTGTCGGTGTCGATGCGCGCGTGATCGACCCGACCAGTCTCGAAGAGCTGCCGCAAGGCGAAACGGGTGAAATCATCGTCCACGGACCCCCAGTCATGCAGGGCTACTGGAACCAGCCTGAGGCGACTGCGCAGGCCTTCATCGAGCGCGAGGGCAAACGGTTTTTGCGCACCGGCGACCTCGGGCGGGTTGACGAGGATGGCTATTTCTTCATGGTCGATCGTTTAAAGCGGATGATCAACGCGTCGGGCTTCAAGGTTTGGCCCGCTGAAGTGGAGGCCCTGTTGTATGCCCACCCGGCGATTCACGAGGCCTGCATCATCGCCGCGCCCGATTCGATCCGTGGCGAAACCGTCAAAGCGGTGGTGGTCTTACGCCCGGGTTGGGCTGGCCAGGTCGATGAGCAAGCCATCATTGGCTGGGCGCGCGAGCACATGGCGGCCTACAAAGTGCCGCGCCAGGTCAGCTTCGTCGAGACCTTGCCCAAATCGGGTACGGGCAAAGTGCAATGGCGGCTTTTACAAGATCAGGAGCGTGAGCGCGCACGCGCGAACTAGGCGCTGCATTGGTTTGATCGAGGCGCTCAGACTTCGAGCCATTCTTTTCGAATGGCGGCATTTTCCTGAAGGTCTTGCGCACTGCCTTCAAAGACGATCTGGCCGTGTCCCATCACGTAGAGGCGTTGACTGATGCGCAAGGCGATGGTGAGTTTTTGTTCGACCAGAAGGATCGACACGCCGCGCTCGGCGATCCGCGTGAGGAGTTCGCCCACCAGTTCGACCATCTTGGGAGCGAGTCCCTCGGTGGGTTCGTCGATCATCACCAGGTCGGGGTCGCCCATCAGCGTGCGGCACATCGTCAGCATCTGCTGTTCGCCGCCGGATAAGACGCCAGCCGGCGTGTCGGCGCGTTCTCGTAGACGCGGAAACAGTTGGAACATGTCTTCCATGGTCCATCGCTCGGATGGTTTGGTCGACTTCATGCCGAGGATGAGGTTCTCGCGCACCGTCAGGCGCGGAAAGATGTCGCGATTCTCGGGTACGTAGCCCAAACCGGCGCGGGCGATTTCATGCGGGCGCAGTGCACTGATTTCGCGCCCTCGAAAACGGATCGAACCTTGCCGGGTTACGTCGCCCATGATCGCTTTGATCGTTGTCGAACGGCCGACACCATTGCGCCCGAGCAAGGAGACGATTTCGCTCGAACCGACGTGAAAGTTGACGCCACGCAGAATGTGGCTTTTGCCGTACCACGCGTGCAGATTTTCGACTTCAAGCATGGCTTCGCGTCTGGATTGCAGACTTCAGTTCGCTGTTTCGGCAACCGCTTGCGCCGAGCCTAGGTAGGCTTCCTGCACAGCGGGGTTGGCGCGGATGCGATCGGGGGTATCCGTCGCGATGATTTGCCCGTAGACCAACACGGAAATTCGGTCGGCAAGGTTGAACACCACGCCCATGTCGTGTTCGACCACGATCAGAGTTTTGCCTTCGCTGACGCTGCGAATCAGTTCGACGGCGTAATCGGTTTCGGAGTGACTCATTCCCGCTGTGGGTTCGTCGAGCATGATGACGTCGGCGCCACCGGCGATGGTGATGCCAATCTCAAGCGAACGTTGTTCGGCGTAGGACAGTAATCCAGCGGGCAGGTCGCGGCGTGCCTGGAGTTGGATACGCTCGAGGACGGCTTCCGCGCGTTCGCGAGCATCGCGTAAGCGCTCAAGCGATTGCCAGAAGGAGTAGCGGTAGCCGAGCGACCACAACACACTGCAGCGTAGATTCTCGAACACGCTGAGGCGCGGAAAGATGTTGGTGACCTGAAAACTGCGCGACAGACCGCGCCGGTTGATTTCATAGGGCGCCAGGCCGGTGATGGATTGGCCGTGCAAGGAGACGGTACCCGAGCTCACCGGGAAGCGGCCGCTGATGAGGTGAAACAGCGTCGATTTGCCAGCTCCGTTGGGCCCGATGATGGCGTGGCGCTCACCCTTGCGAACTTCTAGGTTGACCCCGCGGATGATTGGCGTCAGACCGAACTGCTTATGCAGATCGG
>Ga0136644_10000461_pt1 | contig 32469 bp, 17 predicted proteins | sample C_130820_EF_Meta_FD_94780 | JGI IMG/M metagenome (GOLD analysis project Ga0136644, IMG submission 94780) | Freshwater microbial communities from Lake Croche, Canada to study carbon cycling - C_130820_EF_MetaG (v2) (version 2) | ecosystem: Environmental > Aquatic > Freshwater > Lake | place...
GCGCGTATATTTACTCGTTTGATCTAAAACCACATCCTTGTATAAAATGTATGAAAGAAAAAATAAATGAAAAATAAATAAAAAAACTATATATTATTATAATAATCCAATGGAATATAATATTGGATTTTTCCTAATATGCTATCATCATTCTCCCGCTTAATCATAAGTGGATATAATATACTATTTATAGGAACCTGGAAATAATAGGATAATTTACGCATAAAATAATTATAATACGTTATTTCACAAGCATCCGATTTTTCTACACGAACACCTTGTAAATGTTTCAGACCTAGTAAATCGTCTTTATGACAGATTTTATATTGGACGACTTCCCTATAACGACACATATTCTGCATTCCAGAATGTAATAGATTACAATCAAATAAAAAGGCGGTTCCTGCTTCACCCGATATATTTACTATATTGGAATTTACAAATGGATATGTTTTATTCGAATTGGGACATACAGATAATAATTCGCCACTGTATTTATACAGAATACATGTATAAGTTGGATAATTCGTATTATTTATTGTTTGAGAAGAAGTGACATCTTTATGAAAGGTAGAAAGGGCCGTATTATTTATTTTATACACATAATCTAAAAAAATATAATCGGGTGGAAGTTTATTCAAAATATCAGTTTTTAACTTTTCACATGGTTGAGATTCTGTTTTTAAGTATTCTTTATTTATCAATACGCAAAATCCATCCTTCTCTAATCTACGTGTTTTAGAACTTTGTATAGAATCTTCATCGTATTCTATCCAGTAAAAGCAGATATAAGAAATAAAAAATACTAAAAAAAATAGTATATATTGGTTTTTCCACTTCATAAAACCGAATATGCTAAAATATCGCCATATATTATTTTTCGTTACCAATTATGCAGTTAAAAATATTAGAAATTTTAAGATTGTATCTACAAATTCACAAAATGAATTACAAATTTACAATTGTAATTTACACCGTTACAAATTCATTCAGTCATTATTCTCGGAACTACATTAATTGTTTGAAGTTCTTGCGCCATTAATTTATACGCATAGGGGATATTCACTTTGGCGAAATCCGTTTTATTTCCACACGTATTACAAATATGTATAGCAAAATCTAATGCGGAACCCTTTTTATTATCTCCGTCATTATATGACGCAATCAAACCGCAACGTTTACAAACATGAACACTGTATTTATCCGAAACATCATAAAGACGCTCCTTACAGAATCGCGACATTCCATGGGCAATCATTACATCGCGTTCCATCTCACCAATACGGAAACCACCATCTCGTGACCTACCTTCAGCTGGCTGTCTCGTCAAATTCACCATCGGACCAATGGCCCGACTATGTTGTTTATCATTAACCATATGTTTAAGACGCTGATAGAAGACTGGTCCCATAAAGATATTGGTCTCGAGTTGTTCTCCAGTGAGCCCATTATAGAGGAGTTCATTACCATAACTCTCATACCCGAGTTTCTGTAGCTCCTTTGTAATAGTTGTTACATCGAGATTTCCAAAACTCGTTCCATCACCGAACATCCCAAGTTCTAATAACACCTTTCCCAATAAGGTCTCTTTTAACTGCGCAATCGTCATTCGACTTGGAATCGCATGTGGATTAATAATAATATCTGGACGAATACCATCTTTTGTAAACGGCATATCCTCTTCTTGAACAATATTTCCAAGAGTACCTTTCTGTCCGTGCCGACTCGATATCTTATCACCCATAACAGGCTTTCTCAGAATACGCAGACGGACCTTGGCGAAATTATATCCATCGCCATTACGGCCTGTGAAATTCTTATCGACATAGGTCTCCTCCGTAGTACGGAATGTTTTAGACTGGTCCTCGAATTTAATCGTTTTCGTTGGATCATTACGATTTTCTTTGATAGGAATGATTTTCGCAATAATGACATCGCGATTCTCTACGAGTTCGTTTTCTGGGATGAATCCTTGTGATGTGAGTTTATCGTAATTTCCGAATTTAATACCCTTGGTTCTGGCCTTATCTGGCTTACAACGGACTATTTCATCACGGATAATATTTTTATCTTCGTCCTTCTCAGTATGATAAATGGTGGCCATGAATAATCCGCGATCAATTGCGCCTTTTGAAATCAGGACACTATCTTCTTGATTATATCCAGTATGAGTCATAATCGCAACATTCACCATACATCCAGAAGGGATATTATTCAAGTGTATGAAATTCATCACACGGGTATCGACAAGTGGTCGAGTAGGATAGTTTAAGACATATGCTGTTTTATCCATACGCTTATCATAATTCGTAGCGTAGACACCCATAGCTTGTTTTCCCATAGCGCAATTTGAACTTGCGATACCATAAGATGTAATGAATGAATGGTTTTCAGATTCAACTTCAATGTCTGAGACAAATCCATCTGGTTCTAAAATGATATTTTCAATAGATTCAAACACATAATTATCAATGTTTTGGAAAGCCAAAATATTTAATGACTGATCATTTAAAATATCAGTAACAGTCTTCCATCCAGAATTTGTCATAAATTTATGATCGCTAGTGGCTTTAATTGTTCTTCCTGAGATTGTTGTTATTTTATGAATTGGAAATTCATTTTTTCGAACAAAATGATTAACAACACGAGTTTTAGAAATATCAAAAGTCTCTGGATGGAAAGATAATACATCTTCACCAATTTGAATATCTTGAATCATTTTTTTTGTACCATTAGCCATCCAAACCAATTCTTCTGGATGTAAACACTGATATGTATTTCTAGGAGCTTGATTATGCTCAGGGAAAGGAATACATGATGCGAGAACCCCGAAAATCGTAGAGGGATGGATTTCACAATGCGTATAATTATATCTTATTTGAGAACCCGTCAACATTCCTTGCTTGGTTTGCATAGCAATCATTGCAAAATTCTGTTCTTCAGGATCAATATATTCAATAACAGAATCATCTAGTTTACAATTTGTAAGCAGATCATTCCATCCTAATTCCTTTGATTCTAGACGATCAATAATCGATCTATCAATAATAGCACGCCCAGATTTTACTTTTAGAACAGGCCGAGTAAGTCTACCACTATCCGTACAAAGTCGTATTTCTTTACGATTAATATCAAATATAATCGAGGAATAAATATTGATGATTCCACTATATTTCTTTTCCTTCATATTGTTATATAATTCAATTGGAGAATCTGTAATACCTACCCAAGCACCATTTACAAATACCTTTACCTTTTTATTTGCATCTATTGGCCTTATTTTTTCAATTTGTAAAATATATGGTTTAACAAATTCATAGATCGATTCACTATTTGTAGGAATTGTGATATGTCCAAGATAACTGATGTTTTTGACAATACCAATCGACTGACCCTCGGGCGTTTCAGCAGGACATAAAAACCCCCATGTCGTATTATGTAATTTTCTAGGCGCAATCAATTCCCCCGATTTCTCCAAAGGTGTATTAATTCGTCTAAGATGTGACAGAGAAGAGACATATGTGAGCCGATTTAAGACCTGTGCTACACCGACTTTACTGGAATTTGATTGTTTGATACTGAAATCGCCAGTGGCTAGTGCACGATTGATCCCATTTTCAATTGTCGTTGATTTCATAATTTTATAGATATTCGTCATACTAACAATGTTTTCATAATCTTCTGTAGATCTCCAAGATCCATTATTGATCTCACGAACAATCTGTTTTTGCATCTCTTTCACCAACTTATTAAAGTAATTCCTAAACAAATTATTTAATAGGGTCCCTGTCAAGTCAATACGCTTATTCACATATGAATCACGATCATCTGGTGGTAGGAATCCTAGTGCAGTCTGAATCAATTTATTCGCCATATAACCAACTAAATATAATTTCTGTATTTTCGAACGACAATGGGGAAAGAGATCATTATCTAATACGTCCTGTGCGAATTCGCGTTTTTTCCTAGCGCCGGTATCTTTATCCATATTAAGGGGCATAAATGTAACAATTGCAGTAATATGTCGCATAGCATCTTCTTGCGTCATATACTTATTGGAATCGATGATTGAAGCCTGTAGAAATTTAAGAATATCCCCACAACTGTGGTCGGCTGTATCTAAAACAATATATTCACAGATTTCCTTATCCGATAGGACACCGAGAGCTCGGAATAATGTGAATAATTCGATGGGCTGTTTTACACGAGGAATAGAGATATATATTCCATTTCCAAATCCATTATTTTTCGATGCAATCATCATTTCGATTTGTTTCGGAGAAATACATTTATTATCAGGGATCGATTTGATTTCCGCGAAAAAGTCCCATTTCGTAGTATTTTTTCCATCGAAACAATAAATTCGATTTTCGGCTGCGCGTTCCTGACCTAAAACTGTTTTTTCGGAACCCTTGATAATGAAATATCCGCCGCAATCCATTTTACATTCGCCAGTATGCATTGGATGAATATGGCTATTTTGTGTAAGAACGCAAATCGATGATTTTAACATAATCGGCATTTTACCAATATTAATTTTAGGAAGGAACTTTTGGATAGTACGAGGTTGATCCATTGTCTCTGTATTTCGAATGACATAATCTAGACGAATATCGACTGTCATTGTAGACGCATATGTAAAATTACGGAGTTTCGCCTCTTGGGGAAGCATTAGCTTTGTTGCACCATTATTTTCATGGATTTGCGGTGGATATAGCTTGAAATTTTCGAAATAAATGAATACTTCCAACATATAGAGTTTATGCTCTTCCACATAATCATTTTCAGATCGTATAACTACTGGATTAAACATATTGATTGTTCCTTGTACCTGGTGATTAATAAAATGATTATATGACTCTATTTGATGTCGTACAAGACGGTCTAAATGCTGACCCTCGAAATAGGATTGTATGATTTGATAGGGTTCTTCTGTGTATGTGCCTAAATGACCTAGTACTGATTCGGGTAATAATTGGGATATCATATCGCTCATAGGCTCAATCTCTTTCTTTATGGATTCTAATAATTCTTGTTCGATGATTTGTTTTATTGTTTCAGTAGATTCTTCAGAATGAATATCAAGTGGTTTTGATATTTCAGACTCTACTACTTTTTTTTTTGGTATACGAATACGAACCTTCTTTTCTTTACTATCCATTTGTTTAGCTACAGACACTTCATCCAATGCTTTAGAAGACGTTTTAGAAGACGATTTGGTAGCCATGTTTGAATCTTTAAATGAAAGTAAAGTTGTACCGTTCATACTAATCTAAAGTTAAAGTCAATTTTTTAGATTCTTTTCATAAATACTATTTATTTATGAAAGAGTTCAACGCCGTTTTGTCATTCGTTTATGCGTATGTTTTGGGCGTTTTATTGTTTTACCACCGAACCAATTACGAAATGATGTTCTAAATTTATTCTTTCTCATATGTTGAGTAATAGTTGCAATAGACTTTTCTGTATGTTTTATTTGTGTTTGTAGAGTATTTGTTAATTCATTATTATTTCTAAGTTTACTAGATATATCTTCCAAATGTATATCAATTTCTCTTTTTCTTTTTAATAATAAATGCATTTTAGCATTTAATGCAGTTTGTTGATTTTTATATTTAAGCTGCTGTGACTCTAATGCTCGTATATTCAATCCAGATAATTCTTTCTTTAATGAATTTAATTGGCGTTTATTATTTAATAATTGTGTATTACACTCCTGTTGTGAAGTACATATATTCTCCGTAGTAGCTATTATAGGAATAGATTGATCAATATCTACAATATGTTTTACAATATTTCCGAAATTTTCTGGGTTTATGAATTGATTAGTCCTCTTTGGCGTATTCACGCGCGCAATATTTTCACTTTTTGTAGATGTATTTGGACTGGTAGTTGCATCTGATTTTGGACTAGAGGATGGACTAGATGATGGTGTTTTATATTCATCGGATGATGGAGATTCCATTATATATTAAAAATATATTTTTAGCCGTTATAATCATATTTTTATTTTCACATAAGTTATTAAAACTAAAAATAAATGTCTTCAGAAAAAAGAACTATAAAAATTAATCCTGAATTATTTAAAGTTTCCGATAAAAACACATCTAGGAAAAAAAAACCAGTTTCTGATACAAGAATAAAAGTACGATCGGATGTAAGACCTGTAAGAAATAGAACTCTTAGAAATGGTGTTTTAAGAATGCTTCGTGAAAATATTCGAGAGAAACAAAAACAAGAATATAAAAATTTAATAAACGCAGATAAAAATACAGATAAATCAAATTCTAAAAAATCAAATAAAGAAACAGAATTTAAAACAGATTTCGAAAAATCTCTCCAATACTTTAATAATTTGAATGAAAAGGAAGCCGTGGAAAATTCGTTGAATCAAAAACAAAAACATAATACTACATTTAAACGCGAACATAATGAGAATGAGTTTAATAATAATATTCAAATAAAGTCATTCGATGAAAATAGTATAAGCACAGCATTACCAGATATATTTAATTCTATTACACCGATTGTGAATAATGAAATAATACCTTTAACATTAAATACAGTTCCTAAACAATTACCACCACCACCAAAATATGGTTGTTTAAGAGGAGGATCATTACCTACTTTTAGAAACTGGAAACAAACAACACAACGAAATTACGGACATATTCCAACCGTATATACTGAAAAACAAAGAGAACCAGAAACAGAATCAGTCGAACAATCGGTCAAAATACCAGAAAAACCAAAAGAAAAACAAACTATTCTCTCTGAAGTTAAAAAAAAACTCATTGAAAAACGGCAAAAATTCATAAAAAAAGATACGAATCAGAAAAAAGATAAACCACGACTTAAATATCTAAAACAAAGAAAAACATTTAAACGTAGCTATCATGTAGGTCGATCGAAAATAGCCCCTAAAATTGGAGTATTAATATCAAATAAAACAGTAAGACAACGTATTTCTACAAGCGCTCTTCATCTAAAACAGACTCCTATGCCTGATGTGAAAAAATTCTTAGTTAAAAAAGGGTTTATTAAAGTCGGATCGATTGCACCGAATGATGTATTACGTCAAATGTATGAATGCGCACATTTGATGTGTGGAGAGATTGAAAATCATAATCCAGAGAATTTATTATTTAATTATTTTAATGATAAGGAATAGTATTTATTAATAAAGTGTCAATATTATATAAATCAATATAATATGCACACCTATACATACTATAACTGCAGTATAATTTAGACAATCTTTACAATATCTCTCAAATAAAGTATCTGTATTTTCATAGGATACGAAATAATAATCGTCCGCTTCTCTCAAATTATAATTGTACGGTTTTCTTAGTAATATATTATTCTCGGTTTTAGATCTATCTTTATATTGAATATGTACGTCATCATTGATACGTACCATATCGTATTGATTTTCCTCATCTGAACTAGATGTGTTACTTAAGTCACTATCATATGAATCATAACTATATTGTGTCATACACGCAATACGATCATAAAATGGTGATTTAAGAAAAGCGAGAAACATCTTATTTTGTATGAAATGAGAGAATAATAGTAATAATAGAATATATTTATATTGTCATTTATATTCAATTTTATATTGTTTATAAATATCTTTTATTATTATAATGTACCCGTTTTTATTCGGTATAGCACTTTTACAACAATTTCGCCCTTATTTTAGAAAACATATTTCAGATCGTTTAGACCCACATGAATTTGTATTTTTAAATACGTTATGTATAGGAGCTGTAGTATCTATATATTTAATCTATTTATCATTTACTGAACAACATTCTTTTTCAAAGATGTTTGGGAAATATAGTATGCTTACGATGTTAGAATATATATGTATTTTTTTATTAGCATTTCTTACGGTATTCTCTAGCATTTTTGTATTTCATTTAGATAAATATTATAATAATCCGTTTATAAATTCAGTATTCATAAAAGCTGCTGGTATGATTATGTTAGTATTAGTCAGTATTTTTATTTTTGAAGAGAAATATACGATGAACCAAATATTTGGTGTTGCTATTATCTTATGTGGAATTTATATTACTACCGTGAAATAATCAAGGAAGGAATACGTTTATATAAACTCTGTAAAATTGAAATCCTTTTTTATATTTTTATGGATGGTACAACTCCCCCAAAACAACGCGAATAGAAAACAATAAGATGACAACTGAAATGAATACCGTGTTCGAATTTACCGCTACTGCAGAACCAAAAGATAGTAGTAGTAGTGAGCAATTCACTGCTGAAGAAGCGATGGACACGAAGCATATGTTACGTAGTGTTGACTCAGCAGTACACCTACTCGGAAGCAAGCAGGATTTGATTCATACGAGTCATCGTTCATCGATTGGAGGCGATACTTGGGTAATCGCAGCATTTGATGGACACGGTAATGATCTCGAGAATGTGAATCCGCTAACAGGTAAGCGCGAACCACATAACCTAACTCTTCAACTCTTACAGGAACTCAAGGCAAGCGGCGAACTAGACGAGATTCTGCTCCAAGATATCTATGGAAAGGAAGATCCTGCGCTAATTATTCAGCATAAAATCGCGGACTTATGTTTAAAATACGACCGCGAAGTGTATGGAGGCTCAACAATGTCGATGGCGCAGATTCATCACGATTATGCGAGTAAAAAGATTACAGTACAGTTACTGATGGTAGGCGATTCACCAATAGTGGTCTACCGTAATGGCGAGAAAGTACTAGAGCCAACGATTCACGATTATACTAATACAGCAGAGATCAATCGTCTCAGCTCAATTCATAGGCATGTAGAAATAACACCATCCGCGGCATTTGAGATTTTGGACGAGGATTCGATATGCGCTGCTCCTGCGAAGTATGTTAAAATCAATGGACGCCAACTATCAGTTACACAGGCGCTCGGACATATGGACTATAAGAATCCGTATACTTCCTATAAACGCGAGGTAAGGTGCAGAGAGGGTATTTATGCGATTTCTCCAGATAAGTTCACTCTGGAATTCGATGAAACCGACGAAATCAATATCAAGATTTTCAGCGATGGAGTAGGCGATATTATAAACGCGAAAATCGAACATGATGCAGCTCTTCTGCAAAGGGGAACTGCAACGGAGCTAGCTGGATTTGCAAAGGAACGATGGGAGAAGCCTTGGGATGCGGTAAACAGACAGGAGTATAATGCTGCGGTTGATAAAAGGACGATAAGTAGACATCGACAACTGTTTGGGAATACTGCAGATGATGTGTGTTGCGTTTCTTGGATTCAGAAGGAGAGAGAATAAATATGTTGCTAGTTAGGTAGTTAGAAAATAGTAGTAGTAGTATAACATATATAAAAAATATCTAGCAAAGTCTAGGTATTTTTTCATTCCAAAATAATATATTATTCTATTTTTATCCATTATTATTTATTATTGATTGATTTCATTATATATCGCAAGAGTTCTTGCACTTGCATCTGTTACGCCTTCAATAAATCGCGGCATCCACATATAAGGGACAATTTTACCATGGCCAGGATAGGCTTTCTCGAAGATATCCCTATAATATTGCTGTTCTAACGTGTGTGGCGGATTATGTTTATAATAAATATTTATTTTCGCTGGTTCTTCATCCAAATATTTATTTTGGATAAACTCCTGAATAATTTCATAAAGCGATCGCGATTGTTTAGTGACACCATCACTAAACGCCTCTTTTGTACGCCAAATAATTTCTTTTGGAAGTAATCTCTCTCCATTCAAATTTATATACGAATCAAATGCTAACCGTAGAAGGTGTTTCTCGCAGAGTCCATGCTTTGAATGACATCGAATTTCTGCAGGAATCGATAAGTATCCTTGTACCCACCCTCTGTCTAGAAAGGGTGTACGTGGCTCCAAACCATGTGTCGATATACACTTATCTGACCTTAGAACATCATATAAATAAATATCGCCTAGTAATCGGCGACATTCGATATCAAACTCGACCGAATTAGGTGCTTTATGAAAATAGAGATATCCACCAGTTAATTCATCCGATCCATCCCCATTAAAAATCACCTTGGCCTCCGAATTTGCCGCGATATGTTTTCCTAGAAGATAATTTCCAATCGATGCACGAACACTTGTCGTATCATAAGATTCGATTGCCTTTATTACTTCGGGAATAGCGTTTAAGAAATCCTCCTCTTCTAAAAGAATCTCTGTATGGTTCGTTCCAAGATAATTCGCAACAATACGGGCATAGCGTATATCTACAGACCCCGGCATTCCAATACTATATGTTTCTAAGGTCGGAAGACCGTTTTTCTTATGGAAATCGTCGACTAAGGCAGTGATTAGCGAACTATCGAGTCCACCAGAAAGAAGACATGCGATTGGCCTTTCAGTAGTTAAGCAGCGTTTTTCAACTGCATCTCTTAACGTGCTCTGTATCATCGGCACTAACCGAGACGATATTTCCGAATAATCGACCCCCTCATATTGCGTAGTAATTATACTCGGAGTATGATAACGAATCTCACGATCATCTAATTTCCAATGAGATGATACTTGATAAGACTGGGTATAGACTTTGTAGGTCCCTGGATGTAAATGCTCAATCGAGGAATTGTTTTGGAAATCCGAGAGACACTTTAATTCCGATGCAAATCCAAAAACGGGTATCTTATAATCATCTAAATCTATAGCATGTCTCATATGTTTTGATGTAAGAACATATAGAGGCCGAACACCAAATGGATCTCTTGCGACATAGATTCTTGCAGCATCCGACTCGACATTATAGTCTAACAGAATAAATGCAAATACACCATCGAGTAACTGTAGACACCGCTCAATACCAAATCTCTCAAATAAATGGAGAATCACTTCACAATCGGATTGCGTTTCTGGTTCTATACCAAGGATTTTGTAGAGTTGTTTATAATTATAAATTTCGCCATTACAAATTAATGTAAGATTTCCATTTGTTAAGGGTTGATTCGATGTAGTATTTAAGCCATTAATCGCAAGACGATGAAACCCGAATACTACACCTTTACCAACATCCTTTAAAACCGAATGTTCTGGACCACGCCCCTTTCCCTTTTCAAATTGTTCTTCTATGAATTTATTGGAAAAGCCGCTGCTTTCTGAATTTAATAATGCAAAAATTCCACACATATTGATTACTATAGATACAAGCAAATCTTTATATTAAATTTTTGTATGGTATATTTTAGACACCCTTATACACCTTTGCACGTTCTAAATGCCGACTAAAATTCGGAATCTACAGCGAAGCGATGAATGCGCTTAGGTAACTGTTATTTTGCAACTGATAAATCACCTTTTATATCCGAGAAATTGCCTTTGGCGATTTCAGGGTTATATAATTGGCGTTTTAAATGTGCAAAAGTATAAAATCGAAATCTTTTTTTAGAACTTACCGAAAATACATCTTTCCTGGACGTTTAATAACTATCAATATGGCTACTTGCGTAAATACTTTTGGGTTCATTCCTTCTGGACAACGTATCATGTACGAGACGGCATTTAATGCAATTACCCAGTTAGAACTCTGGGCATATATGAAGAACTTCAAGGGTAAATCGTTCATGTTTTCAGGAGGACCAGAAGTCGAACGTATTTATAATAGAATTGAACAACTTGGATATAATGGACATTCTGGATGCTCATTCGGATGTATAATGCGCACTATGGAATTTATCGCAAAGAATGGAATCGAACGATTTGAACAGGATTACCGCGCATCTATTGAAGCAACCGAACAAGAGAGAATACGCCGCGCTGCGAATACAATTAACATGGAGACAGGCACACTCCCACAGTAGATATGTTTTGGATATATATAAGTAGTAGAGTAGTTAAGTAGTTAAGTAGTTAAGTAGAGTTACAGTATTTATATTCTAGTTAGTAGTAGAATAGTATAGTAGTCTAATAAAACAAAACCAAGACGGAGTCAGGAGGGTTTCGAAGGGAACGTAGTTCCCTTGTAAAATTGAAATCCTTTTTTTCTTATTCATCGAGAATACAATTCGCCCCAAAACAATAAAAGAAAAGCAATAATGTCAATCCCTTTCGTGAACCTACTACCAATCGATGTTTTCGAGAACAGAGTACCAGAAGTACCAACGACGGACGCTCTCAACATAGATATTCCAAAAGTACCATCATTTCTGGCTCCTTGTAGGGCATTAATTGAAAACGGCAATTTCCAAGACATGCACGCGATCATTACCAAGACACTTGCTATACTCGGCGTTAGCTATACATTCGACCCAACCAGCGTAACATACAGGATATTACCAGATGAATATAACGATTTTACTATACACCTTTACAGGAATGAAGGCCCACATGCGCGTAAAACGATAACAGTAGCGGACGATGGACATAACCAAGTCGGTGACATTTTACCAGGAATTATTTTCGAAGCATGTTACCCAGGAAGGAATATGCGTAATACGACCATATCTGCGGCAGTATACCAAGCCCTCATTTTTGGTGAGATACAGGAACAAGATAATATGGATATAGTAGATATAGAATAGATATCATAGATAGATTAGTAGATAGGATAAAAAATATATAAAAACTTTTTTTAATATAATAATATATTTTGGATGAATTCTCTCAAATATATAGAATTTAAACCAAACGATAGGATCTATAAAATGAATATTTTGAGAGATGATAGTGATAATGTTATTCAAAAGATTGATACTTCTGAAGTATATAAAATTATTTCTGTAAGAAATAATTTTTTTGGTGATGGATTAACACACTTTGTATCGAGAGATTCAGCTATTATTATTCCTGAAAAATATATATCAGAAAATTCGAATGAAAACGAAATCATTCAAAAATATGGCGAATATATTATTTTGGAAAGTGTTACCGATTTGAATGGGATTTATCTATTTGCAGTACATGTCTAATATCTGTATTATTATAGTTTCTAAAACCAAACCTTATTAGTATTATCAGCAACAATAACAAAAGGATTTGTTCCAAAAGTAACTGAATCCTTACTAGTTAACCCTGCATATGTAATCTTATCAGCTACATTAGCTCGAATAGTAAAGCCAGTACCATATTTATCATAAAAATTATAAACACGTTTTCCATCAATTAATCCAGAAATACGGGGTAATTCAATAGTAGTAACACCGCTATTAGAACTATCTACAACATAATAATCATAATCACCAGATGCAGTAATTATAGTATAAGTACCAGACACTAGATTTGAACTTGCATCGACATATCCAATAGAATACTTCGTATTAGGGTTAGGACCAATAGGACCTCTACTACCTTGAGGGCCAACAGGACCAGCAGGACCTTGATTACCTGGAATACCAATTCCTGCTATTCCACGAGGTCCAACGGGCCCCTGAATACCTTGTATACCTTGTGGGCCCTGAATACCTTGTGCACCTTGGCCAGGAGGACCAACCTCTCCAGAAACACCTCGTTGACCTTGTATTCCAGAAACACCGGTAGGACCAATCGGTCCAGTATAACCAGTATAACCAGTTGGACCAGTTACTGTAGAAGCAGCACCAGTAGCACCAGTTCTACCAGTAGCACCAGTAGCACCAGTAGAACCAGTAGAACCAGTAGAACCAGTAGAACCAGTAGAACCAGTCGCACCATCAGCACCATTATCGCCGGTAGGTCCAGTCGGACCAGTAGGACCAGTTCTACCATTCAGACCAGTAGGACCAGTTCTACCAGTAGCACCAGTAGCACCAGTTGAACCAGTTGGCCCGGTTTTTCCCGTAGTTCCAGTAGTTCCTCCTCCGCCGCTACTTAGACCAAATTGTGTGAAATTAGTAGTTGTAAGGAGAGTTTGTCCGTTAAAATAAACGTAATTCGAATCAGTGGTTATTTTAGAATTATTGCTCATTCGTATATATATTGTAATTAATATATTTTTATTTACAATATTTTTACTGAACTATTGAAATATAAAAATAAATTTCAACGAATTATTATGAATATCCTAAATTATGAATTTCTTCATCGGTCAATCCATTATCTAATAAATCTTGGTAAATATATCCAGCATTTGAAAAATCCGTCCATAAAAATCCTAAAGTTACTAATTCTTGAGGATAAAGCAGAATTCTATCATAATTCTCTTTCATAAATAATGAATTACTTAAATCTGTAATAGTATATCCTAAATTAGAAATATCTATCCAATTAAAACTTAATTCTTGTAAAACTATTGGTGGAAATCCGAATGCTAAATAATATGCAGGAGTTGTGTTTTCTAAAACATAATTATAATATCCCATATTGAAAACATCATTTGGAGAGAAACCAGAATCTTCTAGTGACTGTGGTGGAACATTTATAGCATAATAGTTTGTAATTCCCGCATTACTTAAATCTTGTACTGTATATCCTGCATTTGAGAAATCTGTCCATTTGAATCCGAGACCTTCTAAATCAGAAGGCGTTAATCCGATATTGTTATATTGTGTTTTAGTAAAAGGAATACCACTCAAGTCGGAAATCAAATAGCTAGCATTTGAGAAATCTGTCCATTTGAATCCGAGACCTTCTAAATCAGAAGGCGTTAATCCGATATTGTTATATTGCGTTCGAGTAAAAGGAATACCACTCAAGTCGGAAATCAAATAGCTAGCATTTGAGAAATCTGTCCATTTGAATCCGAGTGTTTCTAACTCAGAAACTGATAAATCAATAAGTGTATATTGTGTTTTAGTATAAGGAATACTACTCAAGTCGGAAATCAAATAGCTAGCATTTGATAAATCTGTCCATTTGAATCCTAACGCCACTAATATAGATAAAGGAACGCCTACAGCGGATAAATTCGTAATACCTGCAGTTATTAAATCACTTACAGAATATCCAGCCGCAGAATATTGAGTCCAGTTATAATTTAATGATACTAATTCAGATACAGGAACACCTATAGCGGATAAATTCGTAATACCTGCAGTTGTTAAGTCACTTACAGAGTATCCAGCTGCATAATATTGACTCCATGTATAATTTAATAATATTAATACTGATACAGGAACACCTATGTCATTTAAATTAATACCTTCATTATATAAATCTGTTACAGAATATCCTGTCGCAGAATATTGAGTCCAGTTATAATTCAATGCTATTAATTCATAAAGTGGAACTCCTAAATAGGATAAATTGGTAATACCAGCATTCGTTAAATCAGTTACAGAGTATCCAGCTCTAGAATACTGAGTCCAGTTATAATTTAATCCCGATAAATCAGATACAGGGATACCAATTGTGTGTAAATCAGTAATACCAGCATTTAATAATTGATTAATACTAATCCCTATATTTATAAAATCTGTCCATTTAAATCGGATAGCATCATACTCTGTTAGAATAAAATTATCATTACTTAAATCTGCATATGTATATCCTGCGTTTTGTAAATCCGCCCAGTATAATCCATTTGGTTCCGAATAAATACTTAATTGTCTGATCGAATATTCTGCACGTAAAAAGGCCGCTTTATTATATCCCTGATTCGCTAAATATATGGGTGTATATCCAACATTTGTGAAATCGGAATAGGTAAATCCAGCATAACTAAATTGAATAATAGTTAAACTATCTAGTAAATCTGCATATGTATATCCAATATTCGAGAGATCTGTCCAAGAATATCCGAATGATCCAACCTCAAATGGTACTAAATCCGATGGATAAAGCTGTACGCTAGTATAATCTTCTTTTAGAAATCCAACCATTGAGAAATCGGCAATTATGAAATTCGAATTTACTAAATCTTGATAACCATATCCAACAGCAGATAAATCGGTCCATTTGAACCCCTCTGATTTTAGGATTTGAGGTGTATAACCAACTGCTGAAAAATCATTAATTATAAAATTAAAATCCTTTAACATTAATCCAGTATATCTAGCGTTTGAGAAATCAGTATTTCTGAAAAATCCAGATGCTTCTAAATCGAATGGTGAAATATTATTATTCGAATAATCTACATATGTAAATTTGATTGTTTTCCAATCATAATAACTAAATGGTGGTTCTGCATTACTTAAATCAGCATAAGTATAACCAGCATTTGAGAAATCCGTCCAAGTAAATCCATCATTTTCAAGATTATTCACTGTATAACCTAAATTTGAGAAATCTGTCTTTGTTAAACCGATACTTAATAAATTTAATGTAGTAAAGCCGGCGTTACTTAAATCTGTTTCCGAATAACCTTCTTTTCTAAAATCAGCGATGGTTGCGCGAATCGTTAAAAAGTCAAGTAAACTAAATGGTGGATCCGAATTACTCAAGTCTGCAAATGTATATCCACTATTGGAGAAATCGGAATATTTATATCCCTGTGACTTTAGAATTTGAGGGGTATATCCAATTGCAGAGAAATCTGTGGTTTGGAAACCATACGATTCTAATATAAATGGGGTGTATAATGCATTCGAAAAATCAGTAAATGTTAAAGTTCCTTCTAATTCCTGAGGTCTGATATTAACATTTGAATAGTCAATATAATTAAATCCAATCTGCTTATAATCTGCATAAATAAAAGGGACTGATGTTAAATCCGCATAGATATAACCAGCATTTGATAAATCGGTCCATTTAAATCCTGCATTTTTTAAATCAGTTGGTCCATATCCAACATTTGAGAAATCCGTTTTTGTATATCCTGCTCTTAAGAAATCTTTTAATGAAAATCCTTCTCCTGTTAAATCGTGATAATTATAACCTGCATTTTCAAAATCAGCAATTGAAAAGCCAATCGATAAAAGGTCTTTCAATGAAAATCCACCAGAATATAAATCGGAAAGTGAATATCCTGCATTTATAAAATCATTTAATTGTAATCCACCATTCAATAAATCTTTTGCATTATAACCAGTATTCTCATAATTATATATCGTAAAATTACCATTCGATAAATCGATTGGCGTATAACCTGCATTCGAAAAATCGATTTTATTAAATCCATCTCTATCTGTTTCTAATAAAATAGGTGTATATCCAACATATTCAAAATCATTTTTCAAAAACCCTCCGCTATATAATAATTCTTTTGCAGTATATCCGAGAGCTACAAATTGATTATATTTAAATCCAAATCTTGACTCAGTAGAACCACTATTTCCTGTATTCGGTATAAATTCATTGACAACATAAGTTGGAGCTACTTGATTTGACGTACCATAATAGGCTAATAATAATGGTAAAAAATCAGCATTTGAAAAATCTGTTTTATTGAATCCAGAAGACAGTAACCTTAAAGGTGTATAACGAATGGCGGAAAAATCAATATAATTGAAAGAAGCTTCATATAATAATTCCTGAGGCGTATAACCAATGGCCGAGAAATCGGAATAACCAAATTCTTTTTTCAATAATTCATAGGAATAAGAAGCATCCTTATATTGTTGTTTTAAAAATCCTAAACTCTTAAGTTTCTGAATATTATAAACTGCATTTGAAAAATCAAGATAATTAAAACAACCATCATATAATAAATCAAAAGGTGTATATTGAGCATTCGAAAAATCGAAAATAGTAAAAGTACTATCTAATAAATCTTTTGCTGTATATTGTAGATTCTTGAATGTCGATTGTTTTATACCAGAATTTAATAACATCTTTGGACTGTATTGCGCAAAGGATAGATCGGGCTTTTTCAAATTACTATTACTTAAATCGCTAATAGAATACAAAGCATTCGAAAAATCGTAATATTTCAATGGTTGTACTGGTGCATTTGCTAGATATAATGGAGTATAACCTGTATTACTGAAATCAATCTGTTTGAATCCATATTGAACTAATTGTCTAGGATAATATTCTGCAAAAGAGAAATCTAGATAATTAAAATTACCCGATTCTAAATCAAATGCGGAATACTCTAATGTAACAAAATCATTTAATTTAAATCCAGCGTTTAATAATTCCTTTGGTGTATAATTTGCTAAATCAAATTCTGTTTTTATAAATCCAGCATTTTTTAAATCCACTATAGAATATAATGCATTTGAGAAATCCACCTTTGTAAAAGTATCATTTAATAAATCAAATGGACTATATAATGCCTCATAAAAATCAGATTGTACGAATTTATCATTTAATAAATCTCTCGCATGATATCCGGCAATAATAAAATTCGACTGTTTAAATCCATATTGTTTTGATAATATTTGCGGTGTATATAATGTAGCCGAGAAATCAGATACTCCAAATTGACCTAGTGTTTCTAATAAGTAAGGTGTATATAAGAGAGTATCGTAATCTGTTTTTGTAAATCCAGCCAATTCGAGATCCTTTGCAGAATAACCAATATTTGAGAAATCAGTATATTTAAAATTATTTTGAAGTAATAATCGGAGAGTAAATCCGACATTCGAGAAATCAGTTGCATCGAAACCATACTTATATAATAATTCTAATGCAGTGTAATTCGCTCTTAAGAAATCATTAGGTTTGAATCCATATTTATATGCTAAATCTGATTTTGGATTATAGAGAGCATTTGAAAAATCAAACTGTTTGAATCCAAGAGAATTTAATTGTAATGCATCATACCCAACATAAGAGAAATCCGACTCAATAAATGGGCGACTACTAACACTGTCTGATATATTCAAATTCTTTGATGGATATAATAAATCAAACGGAGTATATAATGTATTTGAAAAATCGGTATTTCTGAAACTCCAATTATATGCGAGTTCTAATGGACTGTATGTTGCCTGAGTATAATTTATCTTTTTGAAACCTCTCGATTCTAGAGTAATCGCCGAACAATTAATATATGAGAAATCTTGTTGAGAGAATCCAGCTGCCTGTAAATCAAATACAGAATAAGATGCGTCTGTGAATTTTTCATAATTAAATCCATATGTATATGCTAGACTTAAATCGCTATATTGGGCTTTAATGAAATCTGGTTGTATGAATTGATAGCTGAAATCATATAATAATCCAAGAGGCGTGATTCCAATATTATTAAAATCTGAATATGTGAAATTATATGTATAAACAAGTTCATATGGGGAATAAAGAGCATTCGAAAAATCCTGAGCTAAGAAATTCGCAGTTTTAAGTTCTGCAGCCGAATATCCACCTTTTACAAATTGCTGGTTCTTAAATCCGAAATTATTCAATAAATCGAGAGGATAAAATCCAACAGCAGAGAAATCCGATTGTTTGAAATTATAGTTATTCAATAATTCGAGAGGTGTATAAGCAGCATCTAAATAACTATTTTTACTGAAATCGTAGTTCTTAAGCATATTCGCAGTGAATCCAACATAAGAGAAATCTGTTTGAGAGAAATTGGATTCGCCAAAATTATATAATAAATCGAGTGGATAATAACCAGTATTTAATAAATCGACAGAATTGAAACCCCAATTATAAACCAACTCTTTTGGTGTGTATAATGTATTTGAGAAATCGATTTTCATAAATCTGGCTTGTTTTAACATTTTTGCAGTATAATTCGCAAATGAGAAATCGACTTCTTTGAAATTTCCAGATAACTCCAAGTCGAAGACAGTATAATTTGCAAGATTAAAATCTCCATATTTGAAATTATAATTATAAGCAAGCTCTAATGCAGAATAAGATGCATCTATGAAATTTTGCTTTTTAAATCCAAATGTGTTTAATAACATATTTGCGGTAAATCCAACATATGAGAAATCATTCTGGTTAAATCCAAAATCGTATAATAAATTTTGAGGAGTATATCCTGTATTTCCAAAATTAGTATATCGAAAACTCTGTTTATATGCTAAATCGATTTTTGGATCATATAATGCATTCGATAAATCGGTGTTTTGGAAACCGAGTGATTCTAATAATAGGGCAGAATAACCTACATTTGAGAAATCGACCTTTGTAAATGGCTTACTATTGATTCCATCTGTTACGAAACCTAGATTTTCTAGGGGGTATAATAAATCGAATGGTGTATATAATGTATTGGAAAAATCTAGTTGTTTGAAACCATATGTATATGCAAGTTGGTAGGGTGTGTATAAAGTGGATGTAAGTTGGGGTTTCTTAAACCCTGCTCTTTCAGTATTATTATTTGCAAACCCATTATAATTAACAAGTGATTTTGCATCATATCCAATGTACGAGAAATCTGTTTGCACTAGACCTTGATTTAAAAGGTCGAAAGTAGAGTAGAATGTATTGGAAAAATCAACGCTGTTAAATTGTTGTGAATATTTATAGATTAAATCGGTTGGTGCATATTTTGTATTTAAAAAATTAGATTGTTTAAATCCCGCATTTTTTAAATCAATAGGGAAATATAACGCATTTGAAAAATCGGGCTGTTGGAATCCGAGCGTTTCTAATAATAGGGGACTATATCCACAATATGAGAAATCAGTTTGCGTAAAATGTAAATCGTTATAATTATATAATAATTCTTGTGGTAAATAACCCGCATTTGAAAAATCAACCAATTTAAATCCATAATTATATGCTAATATCTTTGGAGTGTAACCAGCAATAATAAAATTCGTTTCCGTAAAATCTAATTGCAGTAATTTCTTTGCAGAAAATCCAACATTTGAGAAATCTGTGATTGTAAAGGATGGCCGCATTGCAAATGGTAATGATTCGAGGTACTGTGGAGTATATCCAAGTTTTAAAAATAAAGAGGATTTAATACCATAATCTTCTAATATTTTTGGAGTATATCCAGTATTTACAAAATCATCTTTTAAGAATCCGCCATCAAGTAAATCTTGAATACTATATCCAGCAGTATCATAATTTGCCTTTTTAAATCCAGATGTTTGAAGTGAAAGAGGATTATATCCTAATGTTGGGAAGGATACAGGTGTACTATTTTTTGTAATGAAATAGGGGGTTTTTAATAAGTCAATTGGTGACTTTGAAAATTTCGCTATATCGAGAATATTATATCCTGTATTTGAGAAATCAGTTACAGTAAATCCAGATTTAAATAATAAATATGGTGTATAACCTGCTTTTTCAAATTGGGGCTTTAAAAATCCACCCGATTTTAACTGTAAAGGGGAATAACTGACATCCGTGAAATTTGCAATCGTAAACCCAATAGATAATAGGTCTAATGGCTTATAACCAATATTTGAGAAATCGATTTGTTTAAGACCATCCGCTTGTAAATTATAAGGAGTATAACCAGTATTGGAAAAATCGACGAGTTTAAATCCGTAGTTATTTAAATCTCTCGTTGTGTATTGATATGTTAAGAAATCCGAATTTATAAAATTATAACTTAATTCTAATTGTAATGGATATAATTGAATATTACTAAAATCTACTTTTGTATAGTCGGGTGGAGTAAAATCTGATATTAAATAACCAATACTTTCAATAGCATTCCATAAAAGTCCATTATAATTATTTTGCGCATTTGGTTCAATATCTTTTGGTATATACCCCGAATTCTCAAAATCAATTTGTGTCCATTTAAATTCGGTTTTTAATTGTCTGGGATATAATTTTATTTTATTAAAATCGACTGGCTGAAATCCAAAAGTAGTTAAATCATTGAGTTTGTATCCGATATTTGATAAATCGATCCAAGATAAACCATTTGATATATCTGCTGATTGAAATGAAACAGGTATAAGATTCCCAACGGTATAGCCTGCATTTGAAAAATCGATCTTTTTAAATCCGAATGTTTGTAATAATTTTGGAGTATAACTAATTGCAGAAAAATCGGTAATTGTATATTGATATTGCTTTACTAAATCAAATGGGGAATATGATATATCGAATAGATTAGTTCCTTTTAATCCAGCAGATAGGAGATCATTTAGTGTATATCCTGCGTTAGATAAATCGGGCCATTTAAGATATCTACTATTTCCATAATCCGCAAAATCCGTATGTATTGTGGTGCGATATGTATCAACAATATCGGTTACTGTATATCCTGCATTTGAGAAATCGGTTTTTGTAAATGAATAAGATTGGCTACTTGGGTCAGAATATATGAATGTATTTACTAACTTATATGGAGTAATACGCAGGGAATTATATTGTGTTTTCTTGTAATTATTATCTATAAATAATCGTAAGGGGAATGATATATAGGAAAGGTAATTATTTGTTGGTGAATCCGCATAGTCTCGATTTGTAGTAACAATATCATTAAAGGTAAATCCGATATTTGACATATCTATCCATTTTATATTATTTGGTGCAGCAAATACTGTGATTGGGTAGTCTATACCATATCTTCTACCTGTAACAATAGAATATGGTTTCTGTCTTTGTTGAATCAAATAATCCATAACGCTCTGTATATTTGGAGGATTGAAATTCGGCCCTATTATTGTATTCACCAATTGATTACGGGTATATCCTGATTTTAAAAATGCATTTGAACCAATACGCGATAAATATCCATTATAACTATTATTATTCCAAGTGAATCCTGCAGCAAGTAATTCTTGTAAAGTATATCCTGCAGTTGATAAATAATACCAATTTAAATCAGCAGATGAATTATTACTATCACTTAAAGGTGGATATCCGATTGGTTTATTATATAATGTAGATAATGTATATCCCATATTCGCATAATCTTGTTTTTTAAACCCAATATTTACGAAATCGCTAACAGTGAATCCAGCATTTGATAAATCACTATATTTATAACCAGCATTTGATAAATCTTGCCAATTTAAATATAATTGTGGGGATTGCCCTATAAAAATTTGATAAAATAAAGTAGCAAGATTATTGAATATATTAGAATTATTAGCATATGTCTTTGCGATTTGGTTTAGGGTAAATGTAGAATTGGAAAAATCGACTTTGTTAAATCCAAGAGTAGCTAATTTATTTGGATTAATACCCATTGAAATTAATAATTGTGACTTAGGTATAGTAAGACTAGTTGGTAAACGAGTATTATTTAATAAATTAAAGGTTAATGTTTTATAATTATTTAAATTGAAACCAGTATTATTAAATAGATAATAATAAGATGTATCATAATAAAGAAGTGAAGCATTAATATTATTATTCAATTTGGTTAAATTCCAACTTCCTACACTTGGTTGATTAAATGAAGTCGCACCATTAAACATTTGAACCATATCTGTTACGTTTGATGTATCCCAACTTCCAATATTACTATTAAATGAAGATGCGCCATTAAACATATATCTCATATCAGTAATCTTTGAAACGTTCCAACTGCTTAAATCTTGATTAAATGCGGATGCATTTTGAAACATTCCATATGGTAATCTCGGATTAAAGGTTTTCCAAGTTGGATCATCAAAAAAAGATCGCACAAGTGTACTATCTTCAAGCTCATATTGATTGAAAGTAAATGTTGAAATATTAGAAACATCCCAATTACTGATGGGTTGATTAAATGCAGTTGCATTTCCAAACATTCCTCTAATTGATTGTCTTGCAATATACCAATTATTAATAGATGGTGAACCTCCATTATTAAATGCTGATGCGCCGATAAACATCCCCGACATGACACATCCGTTAAGTTTAGTTGTGTTTGTTATCCAATTACCAACATCTTTATCAAAACTCGTCGCATTCATAAACATAAATCGTAACATGGTTGCATTTTGTAAATTCCAACTGATATCACTATTAAATGATGTTGCAGCCATAAATGCGCCTTCTAAGTTAACAGAATTTGATGTAACAGCTAAATTAGTAATTGTAATTGGACTATTGAATTGTTTTGCTCCCGCAAGAAAATATTGTGCATTGTTAACTTTTGGTAGGTTCCAATTCAATGGTTGATTAAATGATCTTGCATTTGCAAAGATATAATTCATATTATCAATATTTGTCAGATTCCAATTACGTATTGATGGACTTCCGCCATTATTGAATGATGTTGCACCAAAAAACATAGCATACATATTAGCAGCGTTAGCAAAACTCCAATTTCCAATATCTTGATTAAAACTAGTTGCACCACTAAACATCTCATCAAACCAAAATACCTTTGATACGTTCCAGTTACTAATATTACCATTGAATGCACTCGCATTTTTAAACATACATGATAGGGGTGCGTAGTTAACATCACTTCTTACTAAACTTAAATTTGATAAATTTAAACTTATATCTTGATTAAATTTAGTTGCATCTTGAAATGTCCCGAATGTACCATAATCATCTCTCTGACATACACTTCTTAAGTATGGCGTATTCCAATTAATTGGTTTACTTTTAGTGTTTGTAGTTTCGCCATTATTAAATGATGATGCTCCATAAAACATAGCAATAATACTTCGTATATTAGTTAAATTCCATGCGTCTAAATTTCCATTAAAATTCGTTGCGCCTGAAAACATAAAATTGGTCGATGGAATTCTTGCTGTATTCCAGCTTAAATCTCTATTGAAATTAACAGCATTCCTAAACATATATGTAAATCCATGCCTTTCAGGATAATTATCCCCACCGTAGTCTATACCTACGTTTTTTACATCCCAATTTGTAATATTTCCATTAAATGCAGTTGCGCCATCAAACATATAAATCATATTTCGAACGTTTCCAGTATTCCAGCTTAAATCACTGTTAAAATAAATTGCATTTTGAAACATATACTCCATATATGTAACTTTTGAAACATCCCAATACTTAATATTTCCAAAGTTTCGACATTTTGATCCCATAAACATTTGACTGTGAGTACCATAACCAATAGATGGAATATCTTGTGCGATAATACTTCCATTAAAATTTGTGAATGCAGGAATATTTGGACCACTTGACATGCTAATCGGAATTCCACCGAATTGTTTAATAACAATATCAGTTGTAATATCACCAATTCCTCCAATAAAACCTTGTCTGTATAAATATCCAAAATTTACACCTCCGGCATAAGCACCATTCCAATATCCAGTTTGTAAACTAACTGAATCCCATTTAATTATAACTCTCGAAAAATTACTAAATTTAACAGTAGTAGGATTATAATTACTAATTGCACTTGGATTATATATTGGATAATTACCTTGAATATCTTTTGTTGAATTAATATCAAAAATAAATGATTTAATGGTATATCCAACATTTGGTTGATAAATAACTGGTATAGATGCATTTGATAAATCAGTTATACTATATCCAGAATTAGAAAAATCCACATAAGTATAACCAATATCTTCTAAAAAATTTGCAGTAAAATTTACACTATCGTATTCAGATTTTGTGTTATATCCGATAGCATTTAAATTCTGGAATATACTGACTTTATTATATCCAAGATATATTAAATCATCATATAATAAGCCACCACTTATTAAATCAGCAAATGCATATTTTAATCCAGTAACCGGATTTGTTAATTGATCTAATGTGAAGCCATAATTATATATTAATGTTTTAGCATTTAATTTAATATTTATAAAATCAACTCTTTTAAACCCAGTACTTAAAATATAAGTCATATTTAATCCAATATTGTTCAATAATCCAATATAATTTTGTATGGAATTTTGTGGATTAAATTTAACAGGAATACTAGGATTCGCTAATAAATTAGTAATAAAAGAAATAATTTCCGATTTGGTATATCGTGTATTCGTTATAAATCCTGATAAATTATTACCACTAGCATCAGCAGCAAATGCTGCCGTAAAATTTAATGTTGCATTATCTGTTTTATGAAGACCACCTGTAGATCTAAACATATTCTGCATATTTACAACATTTTGCGTATTCCAATTACCAACTGATTGATTGAATGAAATTGCACCATTAAATATATTATTCATATCGGTAACACTCTCAGTATTCCAAAAACCGACTGGCTGATTGAATACACTGCAAGAATAAAATAAATTACTCATTGTTATTACTTTAGATGTATCCCATAGAGTAACATCACCATTGAATTTAGTAGCATTTTTAAATACCTCAACCATAGTCGTAACATTTGATGTATTCCAATTTAAATCTTGATTAAATGCACTTGCTCCGTAAAACATTCTGGTTAAATCGGTAATTTTTGTTGTATCCCAACTACCAATCGCTTGATTAAACGCAGTTGCCCCGTAAAACATATATGTAATATTTGTTACATTAGATGTATTCCAATTAGCTATAGGTTGATTGAAAAAAGTTGCATTATAAAACATTCGGCGCATACTTGTTACAGATGAGGTATTCCAAGTACTGATTGACGTATTAAACGCATTCGCATTTTCAAACATCGATGTCATATCTGTAACCATCACAGTATTCCAAGAATTTATAGAAGTATTGAATAATCTCGCGCCTAAAAACATTGAATTCATACTTGTAACATTGGATGTATTCCAACTACTAATATCAGAATTGAACGAACTTGCACCGCTAAACATACGATCCATATTAGTAACATTTGAAGTATTCCATCCATTCAATCCTTGATTAAATGAAGTTGCACCATTAAACATATCTGTTAAATCTGTAACACCAGATATATCCCACGAAGTAATATTTCCAAAATTAATACATTGCGAATCTTTGAAACAGGCGTTCAAGGATGGGTATATAATAGATGGAACATCGGATGCAGTTATATTACCGTTAAACTGTAAAAATGGATTTGCTTTTGCTAGTGGAATACCGCCGAATCTTGTAATATTAATAGATAACGCCTTACCATAAGGAACGTTTTGGAATGATAACCCATCCGTATTCGAAGGATTGTTAATTATGTCTATAGCATAAGAACTCCACGTGATTGTAACAGTTGATTTTCCTTGCACAGAATCGAGTGTTACAGAATAGGATAAATCAACAAATGACGCATTGTCATTTATAACCGGAAGCTGAGTAGATGCACTCAAATCTACAGTATTAATCACAAACGTGAACGAAGACATTATATATTATTCTAAATATTATAATTCTCTCAAATTATAATATTAGAATTTATCAATTATATGGATAAATTCTAATAACTTTTTACAAAATCACTGAAATTCTTTCCGCTAAAACATTTATAGTAAGTAAGAGCAGTAAACTCATAAATAAATGAATTAATTTCTTCAATTCTTATCCCTTCTTATAGTAAAGGATTAATTATAGATTTTTATTGATAAATCGGAAAAGGAAATGAAAAAAGAAAAATGTAATCTATATAAACTTCATTATAATTATATCATTATAATTAAACCATAATCAATATAAATATATTTTTATAAAAATATAAGTGTATTATGCAATCGAAAGAAGAATCTATTTATACTATTTATTTTGATTTATATGATAAATATAATGAAATATATGGTGTAAAAACAGTTGTTCTTTTACAAGTCGGCGCATTTTTCGAAATATATGGTGTAAGAATACCTTCTAATACAATTACATGTTCTAATATAGAAGAAATATCTAATTTAACACAATTATCAATTGCAGATAAAGGTAATATTAAGTATACTAGATCCTGTAGTCTAATAAAAGGTGATATCGTAATGGCCGGATTTCGCGATTATCGGCTAGATTATTATTCGCAATTATTCACAGAGAATGGATATACCGTGGTAGTTTATATTCAAAAAAAAGATAATACAATGAAATCTCAAAAAATGACGAGAGAACTCTATCAAATATATTCACCTGGTTCATTTATTCCATTTGATTCTGATTCTAACCACCAACTTCTTTCTAAAACGTCAAACCATACAATGTGTATCTGGTTTGATTCATATATTCCAATGAGTTCTCTAATTAAACAACCCCATATTATCTATGGACTCTCTACATTAAATATTTTCACTGGTGAAACTACGCTATATGAGCACGAGACACTCTATCTAAAAAATCCGACTACTTTCGATGAACTCGAGAGATTTTTATCCATGATTCAGCCTACAGAAGTTATTATTATATCTACTTTTGATGAAGAGACTACCCGATTATTTATGAATTATTCTGGTTTAAGAACCCAATCGATACATACTATTTTCCTAAACAATAACACAGTTCAAAATAACTCTCAGAAGATGATCGATGCTAATAATTGTACAAAACAGACCTATATGAATCATATTCTTTCGACCCATTTTGGAGAAGATGCATATTGCTCCTGTCAAGAATTCGGACAATATCCGATTGCTACACAAGCATTTTGTTATTTACTTCATTTTATACAGTCTCATAATCCAGATTTAGTCCGAAAAATAGAGCCCCCGATCTTCCATAATCTATCCGATAGAATGTGTTTGGCGAATCATACTCTTAAACAACTTAATATTATTAGTGATGGATCGGATGATTCAAAGTCAACGGGGCATCTCTCTTCCCTTCTCTCCTTCCTAAATAAAACATCTACTGCGATTGGTTCCAGATTATTGAAATCCCAATTAACGAATCCGATATTTAATTCCGAAATATTAAATTGCGAATATGAAATGACTGCAAATATGCTTGCGATAAACGATTCTGTATCGGATAATAATATAACCATTGATTGGTTTAGGAAGGCCCTTGGAAAAATCAAGGATTTAGAGAAAATCTCTCGCCAGCTTATCTTAAAAAAAATATACCCTGCGACTTTCTATCAATTCTATTCGAGTATTTTATGTATTCGAGAGATTTTCAATGGATTCTCTCTTGGAAATTATTCAAATGTGGATAGTTTAAGAGAGAAATTTATAAAAATACAACAATATTTATGCGGGGAAGATTCCAACATTGAGATATTCTCTCAAAATATCGACCAAATTTTAGAATTTATACAGACCCATTTGAAAATAGAAGAATGTTCGGCTATTCGAACAATGTCTTCCTTCGAAAAAAATATTATACAAGATGGAATTTCAGAAAAAGTCGATAAATTATCGAGGGAATTAAACGAATCGACGGATCTATTTGAGAGAATACGGGATTTTTTTAATGGGCATATGCGAAATACAAGCACGGATTCAGGAGATGATACTGATTATATTAAAGTACATCAAACTGAAAAATCGGGAGTTTCTCTCCAAATTACTAAAAAAAGGGGATTAATCTTAAAATCTGTTTTAGAGAGAATTGCAGTTTTACAATCGAATGGAGAGAATACGTCCGATAAAATAATAAATATAACACCAGATTTTCAAATTCCACTGAAAGATATTCGTTTTGTGAAAGCAACTACATCGAATGACGAAATTGAATTCCCACAATTAGACCGTATTTTAAAGAAAATGTTATATCTAAAACAACAAATTTCGGAAGTGGTTTCAGACGAATATCTAAAAGTGATCAATACATTCGAACAATTATTCTACGATAAAATACATTCTCTCGGAAAATACATTGGAAAACTGGATGTACTACTAACAAGAGCATATATTGCGAAAAAATATCATTATTGTCGACCAATTATAAACGATACTAATAAAGATAAAAAAGCCTATATAAATTCAACAGGTTTAAGACATCCCCTTATTGAACATTTACAACAAAATGAGACATATGTTACGAATGATATTACTATTGGGAATCTGGATGGAGATAAAGAGGTCGATGGATTTCTTATATATGGTACAAATGCAGTTGGAAAAACGAGTTTTATTCGGGCGATTGGTACATCTATTATTATGGCTCAATCTGGATTCTATGTCCCCTGTTCTACATTTGAATATAAACCTTATACTGCTATTTTCTCACGAATCTTGGGAAATGATAATATTTTCAAAGGTCTCTCTACATTTGCAGTAGAAATGTCGGAACTTCGTATTATTCTACGACTCGCCGATAAAAATAGTCTTATTCTAGGAGATGAATTATGTAGCGGCACAGAAGCAGAATCCGCACTCGCGATTTTTACTACTGGATTGATGGATTTACATGAAAAACGATCGACATTCTTATTTGCAACACATTTTCACGAAATTTGCGATTATGAAGAAATACAGGCTCTCAATCGACTACAAGTTAAACATATGGCTGTACATTATGATGCTACAATTGACGCACTTATTTACGATAGATTATTGAAGCCAGGACCAGGCACAAGAATGTATGGATTAGAAGTATGTAAATCTCTCTATTTAGGAAATGATTTTTTAGAAAAGGCATATGCAATCCGTAATAAGTATCATCCTACAACGAATGGTGAATTGTCTTTTGGAACCTCGCATTTTAACCAAGCTAAAATAGTCGGATTTTGTGAAATATGTAAAACTGAGTTAGCAGAAGAAGTACACCATTTAAGTCCACAGAAAAATGCCGATAAAGATGGATATATTCAATCAAATAAAGATGTTTTTCATAAAAATCATAAAGGTAATTTAGCAGCACTATGCATTTCTTGTCATAATACTGTTCATTCGGATAAAACTTCTAGTAAACCCCTAAAAAAAAAGAAGACAACTAAAGGATATGTTTTGGAAAATCTATAAAATCCATATATTCTATAAGAAGATGACCACAATAAATATATCAACTCCTTCAAAATCTAGTCTATCGAAATCGAATCTCTCGAAAAGTATGCATATTTGTTCGTTATTTGATGGTATAAAATTAAATGATTTTAATGAATTTTTAATAGTTTTAAGCGATTATTATTATGATTGGTTATGTATTTTACCGTTCTTTTTTCAAAAAGAATATGATATAATTTCTTCTAATAAATATTTTTTTCCTGGAAAATTACATATTAAATATGAAAGTGAATTAAGGGATGATACTTCTGGTAACTTTATTATCAAGGGGATTGTAAAATTAAAAACGCTATATATTAAACTTCCAAAAGAGAATATTTATATAGATTCATCGAAATTTCAAGAAGAGTTATTCGAATCTAAATTTAACGAATTATTAAATGTTTTCGCGTCTTTAAATGCGCGATATGTGGATTTTTATTTCCAAAATATGGATATATGTATTGAGAATCTATCTACATCTGCGTCATTATCAAACGTAGAAGCAGGTGAAAGCATTATCTCAAATCATAAAACACAGTCGAAACGTAGAATCCGTGCGGAATTCTCAGATAAATCTCAAAAACCATTTGATCCAGAGAAATTTAAAGATAAGCGTATTTTTTATTATTTACCAAAAGAACATGGCTGGCGTAATGTTATAAAGAATCGACTTGAAAATAAAATGATGAATCAGGAATATACCTATAAATATTCCGAATCTTCGTTTTTTAGCGCGGATTTTTATAATTGTTTAAGACGGTTAAATATAAACTTCCATTATGAATCGGAAAAATATAATGAAGTAAAAATCGAATATTTTATTGAATATTGGCCGAATAAACAAATAGAACCAGACCATTTACGGTTTTCACAGTGTATGTTAGAGGCTACCGCTGAAACAAATATGACCGATTTCGAGAGAAGGATGGAATTCATTTTGGAAAAAAAAGAGAAAGCGAGAAAAGAAAGAGAACAAAAACAAAAAGAAAAAGAAAATCAATTAGAATATGAAGAATCGCCTTTCTTATTATTACGATTAATTAGTTTTTTGAATCCAGTGAATATGTTTCATATAAATGATTTTACAGATATATGAATAAATATAAAAATAATATAATAATTTAATATTTACTATATTATTGAGTATCATATGGATATATTTAAGAAAGACAACGATAAAATTAAAATTCATGTAAAAAAGAACGAAAATTTTATAAAAGTCGATGATAATAAAATAATCAATAAAAAATGTATCATATGGGTAAAAAAAATAGACGAATGTCTAAAAATTTGTACAAAAGTTACAGGGTGTTCCCTAGAAAATGGCGACACACATAAATTATGTAAAGTGAATAATAATGATAGTTATTTATTTTTAAATGAATGGTTTAAATAAATTTGTTTTTGTTTATTTTTTATATTCTGATTTAATATTTTAAACCCTTGAAGAATTAAAATGGGACATTTTAATTCTCCAAGGGTCGGATATCAGTAACGATTTAAAATGACGCCCCATAGGGGCGTCCCATTTTAAATCTTCACTGGTATAAATAAGGATAATTATATTCTGCTTCATATTGCATTTTTTACAAATCAAATAGTTTGAAGAAATGAACAATATAAATACTTTCTTACCTTCTTATAATTGTAATGCTCTTATTAACCAAGATATTTATTATTTAAGAACCTTTTACCTAGAATAGAAGAAGATATTCATTTTTGATTAGATCTTTATTAATTTCTATAGTATAAAATTATTTATAATGTTTCTATGGGTTTTGTATTTTTATACATTCTGGAAGTTTTTCTTTTAATATTTTTTTTAGTAATATTTTTTTTAGACTTACTTTTCTTAGTTTTATTTCTTTTATTTTTTTTATTTGTTTTTTTAAATTTTTTATTATTTTTATTTTTTTTTTTTTTTTTTTTACTTTTAATTTTTTTTCTATTTTTTTTTTTTTATCCATCTGTCTAAATAATCAATTGTATTGTTTAAATTACTCAATGTTCTACTTTA
>Ga0136644_10000462_pt1 | contig 32467 bp, 33 predicted proteins | sample C_130820_EF_Meta_FD_94780 | JGI IMG/M metagenome (GOLD analysis project Ga0136644, IMG submission 94780) | Freshwater microbial communities from Lake Croche, Canada to study carbon cycling - C_130820_EF_MetaG (v2) (version 2) | ecosystem: Environmental > Aquatic > Freshwater > Lake | place...
CAATTAGGCTTTACCGAGAGGGCTTGAGGATAATATTTCGACGGCTCTCTCCCTTGCTCTCCAGGTCATAAACTTTATCGCCTCCAGCGCTGCGATGGCCACGCTCACTGGTGCCAGTTCAGATGCGGGCACATAGCCAGTTCAAAATATTCTGGTATGTGCCCCAATATGACTATTCGGGTTTGATAGGGTGCACCTCCAAACCGCACACCCCAAATAGGGGGGACGCCTTATGCAATGAATCGGGAGATAATTTTAGAAATTGGTCAAGGGACACAAGGGACCCAAGGTCCGTGGTCCACGGACCGCCTCAAGCCTCATCACCCAGGAAAAGTTACATGCAAGCTGGAAACCATGTGTCTGGTGTAGGGTCGGGAAGCTATAGCAATTCTTGCGGCGCTGGTAGCCTGAGAGCGAAAGTAATGCTGGACATTTCAAGTCTTAAGGGGTTTGCGCGCCGATCTATGACCTCAGGGAAAAACCGTGTTGGGCGTCGGCTGGCCAATTCATTGAACGTGGCTTGCTATTTGAGAACAGAGCTTTCGCGGAGGTTGACCGGACATACTCGGTCATGGTGAGCCATCAATGCCATCGATGGCTCTATTGAAGTTCTCCCATGGTCGAGAACATTCAAAATTGGTAGCGATGTGATAGCTAGGACATTTTTCACGCAGGCTATCATTTATCTAACCCATTGATTTTGCTGGCGCACCACGAATAATCAAACTAATAACATCTATCTCGTTGAATTAACATTATAAATTTCAACAAAAATGGTCCGCATTGCTGCAGCGTATCAGGTCAGGTCATCACAACCCTTGAGCTATCATCATCGCTCCACCAACTCCCACTATATGATAGTCGCTTTGGGGTTCTGTTTTCTTCGACCTACTAGGTGGATAGGAGGAAAGGCACCAACATTCCATCTGCCCGGACTGGGTCCAGCAACTCTGTCCGGATCGTCGATTGCGCAGCAACGGCACGGGCGACTACGACCGCCCCGACCAGAGTTGAAAGTAGACGCAGGGCCTGCGCGCGTTGCTTGCTGTGCCCGCCCATGGTCGCTGCAGAGCCGCCCGACAACCGAACTCGTGCTGCAAGCTTTGCTGGCTGGCGTATGGCGGAGAAAGCCTAAGCACAAAGTTATCGTGCATTCCGATAAGGGCTAACAGTTTACAAGCATAGATTGGTCTGCTTTTCTCAAGGCACACAATATCGAGCATTCCATGAGCCGACGCGGCAACTGCCACGACAAAGCTGTCGCCGAAAGTTTCTTCAATTTTCTCAAGCTAGAGCGGGTTTGCCGCAGGCATTACAAAACGCGGGACGAAGCCAGGAAGGATATATTCGATTATATCGAGATGTTTTATAACCCAAAACGCAAACATGTAAGAAACGGCATGGTGTGCCACATCGACTACGAGCGGCAGCAAAAAACAACCTCAGAGGGTGTCTAGATAATTCAGGGCTATTCAGATGCTTGACCTGACCTAAACCTCAGGAATTGATACACCAAGTGTGACTTGTGTTAAAAATATAAGTCTATACGATTTAATGAAAATAATGGAGTGATGTGTGGAACAACCATCTCAGTCTTCCCTTGTTAAGAGTGTCAGACTCCCTGCACACAGTTGCAACAGTCACTGCCACATTGTTGGTCCTTTCGACCGCTTTCCACTTGTTGAAAGACAAAAAAATCCTCCTTCTGAAGCGACGAAAGAAGATCTCTTCAGGTTGCATGACGATCTTGGTATTCAAAGGACTGTTATTGTTGAATCTGTGGTGCACGGTTTTAATCACGATATTGCGATTGATGCGATAAAACAGAGACCTGCGGACACATTGGCTGTTGCTCTTGTTGAACCCGACATAGAACCAAAAGAATTATTGGCGCTTACAAAAATGGGATTTCGTGGCGCACGGTTTCACCTGGTGAAGCATATGCGTGAGTGTGTTGTTTTTGATGTTATCCGTGAATTCGCCCAAAAAGCCGCGGATGCAAATTGGCATATTCAACTTCATCTGCACGGAGATGAGCTGCTCGAATGTGCTCGGGAAATGCCAAAACTTCCGGTTCCGGTTGTAATCGACCATATGGCCTATCCTAACGCTGCTCTGGGCGTGAAGCAGCCTGAATTCCAATGCCTTATGGACATCATGGAAGCGCCAAATATTTGGGTAAAGGTCAGCGGCTGCGACAGAGCAACACGAGCTGGACCGCCTTACTATGATGTGGTCCCCTTCGCAGCTGCCTTGGTTGAGCGATATCCAGATCGTGTGCTATGGGGCACGGATTGGCCACATCTGCAGATTACACCCCCCTCTGACGACTATATTCTTGTCGATTTTATGTCCAGAATTGCGCCATCAGAAGAAAGCCGGATTAAATTGCTCGTTGATAATCCGGACCGTCTTTACGGATTTAACGCGCTGGCAAAAGGAAGCTCTATATGACGATCCTTGTGACAGGTGGAGCGGGACATATTGGAACGACCCTGATCAAAGCCTTGGCCGCGAAAGGCGAAAATATTCTCGCAGCAGATATTCGTGAAAAAGGAACTCCGCCCAAAGGAGCCGAGCACTGTTATAAATATCACCAAATTGATATTGGCGATGGTGACGCTCTGGATGAACTTATTCGCGATATCAAGCCAAGCTGCATTTACCATCTCGGCGCACTGCTTACCGAAAACAGTGAAAAGAACTATCATGAATCCTTCAGGGTTAATGTTGAAGGCACCATGAAACTTTTAGAATCTGTCAAGCGTCACGGCCCAATACCCGTGTTTTTCGGGAGCAGCCGAGGCACATACGGATTGGACCTGGGCGATTCCATTGACGACCTGACATTGCAACGGCCGCTCAGTTTCTATGGTTGGGGCAAACTCTATTGCGAGGGTATCGGCCGCTGGTATTGGGAACATTTCGGTGTAGACTTCAGGGCCTTGAGATTCCCTACCGTCATTGCCCCGGGTATCCGCACGCCAGGTCATTGGGCCCCTTCGATGATGGAAGATGCAATCACCGGTCGCCCGCATCGCTCTCTTTACGGATCCCCCACCGATTGCGGTGTTTTCCTCTATATCGAGGACGCTGCTCGGGCCGCAATCGAGCTGATGGCAGCACCTGCCGACCAAATCAAGATGCGCGTCTATAATGTCACTGGCATGAACCAGATGGTGCGGACAAAAGATCTCGGTGATTATCTTCAACAGCGTTTTGATGGCTTTTCCGTTGAATATGCGGAACAAAAAAGCATCAAACCTAACACGCCGCTGATTGATGATCGTTTCGCAAGAGATGAATGGGGATGGCGTCCGCAGTTCCACAACCTGGAATTAATTGTGGACCGTTTCAAGCTTGATTTTGTGCAGCCGAACTGATGCGCCTTCCTCCACTTACAGCATTGCGCGTCTTCGAGGTGGCTGGTCGTAGGCAGAACTTTTCCTTGGCCGCCGAAGAACTGGGCGTTACACCGGGGGCTGTGAGCCGCCAGATCAAGGCACTCGAGAGCCATCTGGGCGTGGCCCTGTTTGACCGCAAGCGCGAGATGGGTCTCACAGAAACTGGTCGCCGCTATTTCCGGGTTATTTCGAGTATTTTCAATGAAATCCACATAGCAACCAATGAACTGTTCGAAAACAACAATGATGGGCCGCTCAAGATTGCCACGAGCACCATGATCGCAATGCGTTGGATTTTTCCCTTGTTGCCAGATTTCAGCAATCGCTTTCCCGAACTGACCATTGCGATCAATACGAATTTACCTCCTATCGAAACTCAGTTTGAAAATGACTCCGCCGACATCGTCATCCGGCTGGGAAAGAAAAAATGGGCGCCTTCGATTGCAGCGCACCAGCTATTCAAAAGCGAATATATCGTTGTCTGTAGTCCGAAATTAAAACATCTCAGCGAATTGAAAACGCCGGAAGATCTAACAAAATTTACACTCCTCTATTCAGCGCTCCGACCGGATGCATGGACCGCTTGGATGAAGGCGACCGGCGTAAATTTGGATGTCAGCCGATCCGTCAAACTCGATAATATGGCGATGACTTTTTCGGCAGCCATCGAAGGGATGGGCGTAGCGATTAGCGAATCCTATCTGGTCCGTGAAGCCTTGCATAATGGGACGCTCGTGAAGGCACTCGATTTTTGTTACAGTGACGGATCCGCATTCTATTTGCTCTATCAAAAGAAAAAAGTTGGGCGGCACGGCATCAAGCAGTTTCGCGATTGGCTGCTCGAAAAGAGCAAGAAATAATCCGGCGCGACTGCGTTTGCTGCAATTGCGAACATTGAGAAAAACTCAAAATACTAAACTGCGAATTCGATTGACGCCGTTGACTATCTCACGGAAGCTCAAGCGTGTCTGATGAGTGATATGCGGAGCATGCAGCCCAGTTGATAATCAAATTCGACACATTTGATATCGTTGAGCTTATTGGAGCACTCTTCACTCATTAAGATCGTTATCTCAAAGAAGACTAACAAAATAAGAGTCAATCAGGGAGGAAACAGATGAAATTATTTTCTGTCGCTATGGCTGCCGCCTTAGGAATTCTATGTCACGCAATCCCCTCGAAAGCGCAGGAGATCGTTTTAGGCGCCGTACTGCCTTTGACAGGCCCGGCTGCTCAGATCGGCCTTGAAGAGCAACAGGGTGTGCAGTTCGCTACCGACCGGATCAACGCTGACGGCGGTATTCGCGGGCGGAAGGTAAAGTTCATCTTTGAGGATAGCCAGGGTAAGCCCGATCAGGGCGTATTGGCTTTTAACCGCCTCGTCGATCTTCACAACACGCCTTCAATCCTCACGGCCTATTCTTCGATTTCTCTGGCTTTGGCGCCGTTGGCAACACGTAAAAAAATTCTCGTGGTCAATCCAGCCGCGCAGACAAACAAGCTCGATGATGCCTCGCCATTTCTCGTAAACACCATCCCGCTTGTCCGAGATGAAGTCGAGGTCATGACAAAATATGCAGTCGCAAAACTCGGCAAGAAGGCAGCCATTCTCTATGAAAATGCAGCTGCCGGTGTCGATGTCCGGGATGATTTCAAGAAGGCCTTCGAGGCCTCAGGCGGAACGATCGTCGCAGACGAGGCCATCGAGTTTGGCAGCACCAATTTCCGCGCCTCATTGCTGAAGATCGCTGCAGCTAAACCTGATTTTGTGTTTGTGGGCATGACGGTCGGCTATCCGGCTTTGGCCGATCAGGTGGCACAGATCCCCGGCTTCCCTATCGGTGTCGGCACCACGTTCCTTCGTCCGATTGTGGGTCATCCAGCCGCTGTAGGCTGGTTCCATTCTGGCATCAAATCGGGCATGAAACCGGAAGATGAAGCGGCCTTCCATAAGCAGTTCAACGTAAAGGAAATGACGTTCTTTTCCCGTGAATATGCAAATTCTGCGCAGATTATCTTCAAGCTGATCGATGATTTGATCTCAAAAAATAAGCCTTTGACAGGTGAAAATCTCAAAGCCGCCTTATTTGAAATCAAGACATTTGAATCACCAACGGCGAAGATCGTCTTCAACAGCAATACGGCAAAGCGTGAGGTCGAGATTTTCCGGGCGACTGCGACAGGGCGTGAACTGGTTCAGGCCAGCGTGAACTGAGAGGCGTAAATGCTCTTTCTTCAACTCATCGCCGATGGCTTGGTCAATGGATGTGCCATAGGTGTCGTAGCGATTACGTTCACCTATGTGTACACGACGACTGGCGTGTTCCACGTCTCTCATGCGGGGGTCTTTACTTTGGGAGGATACCTTGCTTGGTATCTTTCCAAGGAAGGAATTCCCTTCGTTCTGTGCGTTGTTTTGGCGATGCTTATCTGTGCCGCAGTGGGGGCGGCGATCGAAAAGGGCATTTACGAAAAATTACTGAAGCGTCAGGCGACGCCACTCGTTCAATTAATCGCGTCGCTCGGCCTTCTCGCCGTTTTGCAAAATCTCGTTGCCATCCTTTTTACGCCTAACGTCTTGCAATTCGAGAGCATCGCCTGGCGCATGAATGTGCTGCATTTCGGTCCCATCGATCTCACGATACCACAGGTCTTGACAGTCTTAACCGCATTTGCCGCGGTTTACGGCCTCATCTATTTCTCAACGAAGACAAATCTGGGGCGCAGGATCCGTGCAGTCGCATCCAATCGGACATTGGCTGAAATTACACGGCTCAAGCCCTTTGAAGTCTATGTCTACGTCATGGCGATTTCGTCGGCTCTGGTCGTCCTCCCAAGCGTCTTTATTGGGCTGGATCAGGCCATGCAGCCCTACAGCAGCGTACTGGTTTTGTTAACAGCTGTGATCGCCGTAATTTCAGGAGGCCTCGGCAGCATCCGCGGTGCATTTTCAGCATCCCTTGTGATGGGTATCGTTCAAAATGCCGTGCTGATCGTTGTGCCGGGCCGTTGGAGTATCGCGCTCACATTCACGCTGTTCATCGTGTTCATCCTGTTCCGTCCAACAGGTTTGTTCGCTACCAAAATTCGGCGTGCGAGCTAGGGACCAGCCATGAATTTCTTTCTCAGTTATATCATCCTGGCTGAAATCTTTGCGATCGTGGCTCTTTCCACCAATTTTTTAGTGGGAGTCATCGGTATTTTTTCAGTCTCGCAAGCAGCAATCATGGGGGTGGGCGCCTATGCCTATGCCATCGCTGTCATGGCGGGTATTCCATTTCCACTCGCTCTGTTGCTGGCGATTGCGCTCTGTGCCTTGTTGAATGTCGCAACGTCATTGCCATCCCTGCGCCTTGAAGGCGACTATTTTGTTGTCACCTCTTTCGGACTTCAGATTGTTGCAACAGCCGTATTCATGAATTGGTCGGCTGTAACGGGCGGAACCAGCGGGATTGCAGGCATTCCCGCTCCACGGTTTTCCGGCCTGTCATTCGACGAACCGGAGAATTTCGTTTTTCTATCGACATTTGCTCTGGCTTTGGCATCGGCCAGCTATTGGTTGCTGATGCGCTCTAGCTATGGGCGAACACTGCATGCAATCCGTCTCGATGAATTGGCTGCTGTCGCCGCAGGACGACATGTTCTCCAGATGAAGCTCGGCATTTCGGCAGTTTCGGGGGCCTATGCCGGACTTGGTGGCGCGCTCTATGCCATTTTTATGAGCTTTATTGATCCATCATCTTTTGAAATTCACGTCTCGGTCCTCATCCTCACAATGCTGGTTGTGGGGGGAGCAAGAACGCTCGCAGGCTCGATTCTCGGCCCTTTCATCATCCTTGCCGTCCCGCAAATGCTGACATTATTGGCCCTGCCACCGCATCTAATTGGACCTCTGCGGTCGCTCGCTTTCGGGGTCATTCTCGTCAGTTTCATGTTGTGGCTGCCAAAGGGACTTGCGGGAAGGAAGATCTGACATGGTTCATATGCTTCAAGTCGAGAACGTAACCAAAAACTTCCTCGGTCTTCGTGCCCTTGATGCCTGCAGTTTTTCGCTTGATCAGGGCGAGGTCACGTGTCTGGTTGGTCCAAACGGAGCGGGCAAGACGACCGTGTTTGATTGTATCACAGGGTTTCTCAATCCAGATGCCGGCACGATAATGCTCAATGGCGAGACAATCACCGGAATGAACCGGCGAAAGATCGTGCAAAAGGGGATAGGACGCAGCTTCCAAAACCTCCGCCTGTTCGAGGAGCTCAGTGTCATCGACAATGTCATCGTCTGTCTTGCAGATGACTCCGGCAATGATCCCATCACGGCAATTCTTCGGCCCTTTCACTCTCAAAAAATACTCGACCGTAAAAGAGGGGAAGCGCTGAAAATACTCGAACGTGTAGGCCTGGAGCACAAGGCAGACCATTTCGTGACACAGATCAGCTTCGGCCAGCAAAAACTTTTATGTATTGCCCGCGTTCTGGCAACCCAAGCGAAAGTCATGCTGCTTGACGAGCCAACATCGGGCCTCAGCGCAACCGCACTCAAGAACATGGTCGATGTGATACGGCAATTGAGTGCTGCCGGCATGACCCTTCTTGTTGTCGAGCACAATACAAAAATCGTCCGGGATATCGCTGATAGGATCGTCTTTATGCATCAGGGACGCGTGCTGGCTTCGGGTGTCCCTGGTGATGTCCTCGAAAGACGCGATCTCGCCGATATCTATTTTGGCGGCGGAAACTGAGGAAAACATCATGTCGCTCAAGGTACAAAACATCCAGGCAGGCTATGGGGACAAAGCCATTATTGGCGAAGTGTCCTTTGAGGTTCAGCCCGGAACAATCCTGGGGCTGTTCGGCCATAATGGGGCCGGAAAATCGACGACACTGAGAGCGGTTCTCGGTTCGTTACCGATTTCATCGGGGGAAATCTATCTCGATAGCAAGCGGATCGATCATTTGCCGATTTCAGATCGGATCGAAGCCGGCATCCGGCTCCTCCCCGAAGGCAGGGGAGTATTCGTTGGTCTGACAGTCGAAGAAAATCTGAGTGTCGTTGCGGAAGCCAATTTGCGTGGCGATACGGCAGGAATCCTGACCGAGGAGATCTATGAGCTCTTCCCCATCCTGAAAGACAAGCGGCATAGCTTGGCTGGCGGAATGAGTGGCGGCCAGCAACAACAATTAGCCTTTGGACTGACCATTCTCGGATCGCCCCGTTGCGTTCTGTTGGAAGAACCGTCTGTAGGTCTGCAACCCGACCTCGTCGAGGATTTATTCAGCCATTTTCGCCGCATCTGCACCCAATACAACATTGCGGCTGTGCTGATCGAACACAAGATTACTTCGGCTCTGAAGATCGTCGACAACGTGCTCATTCTCAACAGTGGGCAAGTTGTTTTCCACGAAGACGTTAATGTTACGCGCAACACGGATATTTGGGGTTATTTCTGATGCCCATTGAACATGATCGGTGGATTGATCTTGAACGAACCGCAACGCGGTATCGCATTGCTGGTGATGGCCCGGTCGATGTTGTCCTTATCCATGAAATGGGTGGGACGCTGGAGACCTGGCATGATGCTGCAGGCATTTTGAGCCCATCGCATACCAGTCTTTATTATGATGTCCGCGGTTTCGGCCAGGCAGAAAAAATCAACGGCGATATTGTAACAGACGAACTTGCTGATGACCTTCATGCCCTTTTGACCAAGATCGGGGTGAAAGGGCCTGTTCATCTGGCGGGATGCGCTGTTGGTGCTGGTGTCGCTGCAACCTTTTGCGCAAAATATCCCGTGATGGCACGCTCCTTAACAATGTTGAGCCCTGCCCTCGGCGTTCCCGCCGCTGTCAAGGAAGAGCGGCTACTCCAGACCAAGGGAATTGTGGCAGGCGGCATGCGGGCGATTGTCGAAGCATCCCTCTCGCTCTCCTATCCCGAAATACTACGGAGTGAGGGAGGATCATTCGAGACATTCCGCGCCCGCTGGATTGGTAACGATCCCGAAAGCTTTGCTGCGCTCTATCGCATGCTTATCCGTCAAGATCTCACGGAAACGATCGCGGCAATTTCCTGCCCTGTCTTGTGTTTGGCTGGCGAGTACGACGCACTCCGTCCGCCGACATATGTCGAGGAGGTGGCACGTTCGATCCCCGGTGCAGCCTTTATAATCATCAAGAGCGGTCACCATATGCCGTATCAGACCCCTAGGCTCGTCGCACAGGAACTTTCCATATTCATGAACAATATAGGCAAGAGAAAGGTGTAAAATGAAACTTTTTTGGTCGCCACGCTCCCCTTATGTGCGCAAAGTCATGGTTACAGCGCATGAAACAAACCTTGCTGGGAAAATCGAAACCAAATCAATTGTCGTCAGCGGCATGAGTGTGAGCACCGATTTTCACTCTACCAACCCACTGGCGCGCATCCCTACATTGATTACCGAGGATGGCGAGGTACTGTTCGACTCATCGGTCATCTGTGAATATCTCGACTCGCTTGGTGGCGGACATTTGCAACCGGCAGAAGGAAAAGAGCACTGGCAGGTGAAAAGAAACCATGCCATCGGGACAGGCATGATGGATAACTTGCTGCCGGTTCGTGGTGAAGTGCTCCGCCCGGCGCAAGAGCAATCGGCCGGCTTCATCAAGGCTGGTGAAGAGAAATTCATGTTGTGCTGCGATTGGCTCGACAAGAACATAGGAACCATCAATCGTCCGCAGTTTGATCTCGGCCAGATTGCAATCGGCACTGGGCTCGCTTATGCCGATTTCAGATTTCCTCATCTCGATTGGCGCAAGAACCGTGCAAACCTTGCCGGATGGGCAGAGCGCGTCCATGCGCGGCCCTCTTTTGTCTCCACACAACATATCGATAAGTGACGGGTGAAAACATGATTCGTACGTTCCAGTTTGGCGATCTTAAAATTACAGGCATCACCGAATTCTTCGGGCCTACCCACGATCCAACCGTTCTCTATCCGAAATATGATCCGGCTGTCGTCGAGAAGGAAAAGTCTTGGCTCGTGCCTGATCATTATCACCCCGACCTGAAGCGTCTCTATATCGCAATCAATATTTGGGTTGTGCAGACCAAGGATCGCACCATCATCATTGATACCGGTGTCGGCAATCGCAAGAAACGCGTTGGCATCGATCGTATGGACCAACTGAACACGCTGTTTCTGACCTGGCTGGCCGCAGCAGGTGTTCAACGCGAAAAGGTTACAGATGTCATCAACACTCATCTGCACCTCGACCATGTCGGTTGGAATACAATGCTTGTCGATGGCAAATGGGTCCCGACTTTTCCGAATGCGCGTTATTACATTCCCGAGCGTGAATACAATCACTTCGTGGGTTCACGCAAAAATGGCGTCGACCTTGACGGAGGTTCGCTCGAGGACAGTGTCTTTCCGGTCGAAGCCGCAGGCCAGCTTCAGCTTTTAACCAATGAGAAGCATTTGTTCGATCTTTTCGAGGTCGTCCAAGCTCCGGGCCATACGCCGGGAATGATCAATCTCTGGTTTAAATCCGGCGGGAGGCAGGGCGTATTTTGCGCCGATATCTTCCACCATCCGCTGCAGATAGTCAGACCGGATTGGAACACGCTCTACTGCATGTTGCCTGAGGACGCACTCAAGACGCGCGCAGACTTTCTCAAGAAAGCGGAAGAGACTAAGGCGGTTTTCTTCCCATGCCATTTCGTTTTGCCGCATGCTGGCACAATCAAACACAATGGCAATTCCTACGAATACGTTCCCCTTACAACAACGCAACTTTAACAAGGATCGGACCTATGAGTGATTATGAAGTCATTGTAACTTGCGCTGCCACGGGTGCGTCGCTTAGTCCGTCTATGTCAAAATATCTACCCGTGACCCCCGAGCAGATCGTCCAGCAATCCATCGATGCGGCTAAAGCGGGCGCATCCATTATTCATCTTCACGCGCGCAATCCGAAGGATGGAAGCCCGACGAACGATCTGGGCGCTTGGAAGGAAATCGTTCCGGAAATTAAAAATAAGAGCGGCGCGATCATCAACATGTCCGCCTCATTAGGCCTGACTGCGGAGGAACGTCTTTCGGCGGTACTCGAACTGCGCCCGGAGATCGCTACGGTTATCGTCGGGTCGATGAATTATGGTCTATTCCGCAAGGCCGAAAATCAGGGTGTCTCTCAATTCGATCTTCCCTGGGAGCAGGAGGCCTTCGGACCCAAAGCCTATGAAATTGTTACAAACAACAGTTTCGCTAAGATCGACCGCATGATCTCAATCCTTCTGGATCATGACATCGGGATCGAATTCGAGTGCTATGATGTTGGCCACCTCTATATTCTCGAACATCATCTCAAAAAGCATAACGTTAAAAAGCCAATCATCCTGCAATTCCTGACCGGGATCCTCGGAGGAATTCCATCCAGCATCGACCATCTTGTTCATCTCAAGCGTACCTCTGAACAGCTTTTTGGTCCTGCGGTTGAATTGTTCACGCATGGGACCGGTATGGCCAACATCAAAACGGCTGTGGCTGGCGCAATGATGGGTACTCATCTGCGTGTCGGTCAGGAAGACAACCTGTTTGAAGCAAAGGGCAAGCCGTTTACGTCCAATGCCGCACAAGTCGAGAAGGTGAAACGCATCCTTGGCGAGATGAATATCGGCCTAATGCCGGTCGCTAAGGCACGCGAAGTCTTGAAACTCTGAAGGGGGATTGCGCTATGTCACGGGCAACTTTTGACGAATATAAAGATCGCTACCAGACGATCAAAATGCGCCGCACGGATGGCATTCTTGAGATGCGTTTCCATACCAATGATGGGCCATTCCAATGGAGCCTTCTCCCGCATGCCGAGTTGGAGCAGGCTTTTCTCGATGTTGGCAGAGACTATGACAATGAAGTTGTGATTCTCACAGGAACGGGCAACGAATATTGCGGCCCACAATTGCCCCCAGGCGGCCACCCGACACGCAAGGGGATGACCAAGGAACGCTACGACCCAATTGCTTGGGAATCAAAACATCTCATAGGCAATCTCCTAAACATCGAAGTGCCGGTGATTAGTGCGATAAATGGACCGGCTTATCGCCATCCAGAGCTTCCGCTTCTATCGGATATCGTCATTGCATCCGACGATTGCGCATTTCAGGATAGTGCGCATTTCCAAGGTGGCATGGTTCCCGGAGACGGCGTCCATGTTATCTTTCCGCTTTTGTTGGGGCCTACACGGGGAAGCTATTTCCTTTTGACCGGCGAGGTCATCGGTGCAGCAGATGCGCACCGGCTTGGATTGGTCAATGAACTGCTTCCACGCGAAAAGGTTCTCGATCGCGCATGGGAACTGGCGCATCTCCTGCTCAAACAGGATCGGCTCGTGCGTCGTTATACGCGTGCATGCCTGACCGAAGATCTGAAACGGCGGATGCAGACGCTGCTGCCTTACGGTCTCGCGCTCGAAGGTTTAGCCAGAATGGGCGATTAGGAGACATCCCGATGATCAACAAAATCGTTCGCTCCGTTGCCGAAGCATTGGATGGCGTACGTGACGGAGCGCTCGTTCTGGTTGGTGGGTTTGGTGCCGTTGGCCAATCCAACCAGTTATTGGAAGGCTTGATTGAGACCGGTGTGAGAGATCTGACCATCGTTGCCAACAATGCTGGCTATGGCAATGTCGGTCTGGCCCGCCTTCTTAAATTGGAGCGGGTCAGCAAAATCATTTGCAGTTTTCCTCGGATCGCGGGTTCGACAACTTTCGAGGAACTCTATAAGGCCAACAAGATAGCGCTTGAGCTTGTTCCGCAAGGAACTCTGGCAGAGCGGATCCGGGCTGCAGGTGCAGGTATCCCCGCCTTTTATACCGCAACCGGGGTAGGCACCGAATTAGCCAAGGGTAAAAAGTCAGCCGAATTCGACGGCAAGACCTATCTGCTCGAAACTGCTTTGAAAGGCGATATTGCACTCATCGAAGCGTGGAAAGCGGATCGTTGGGGGAATCTCACCTATCGCCAATCCGGTCGGAATTTCAACCCGATCATGGCCACTGCAGCACGGACCACAATTGTTCAATCGCAGCACATTGCCGAGTTGGGCGAGCTCGATCCAGAAACTATCGTCACACCCGGAATTTTCGTAGAGCGGGTCGTTCATATCCCGCATGGAGACCCGCAGGGATGAGCGCAGAAACACAGGGCAAACAGCAGCTTAGCTATATTCCGCTCGATCGAACAGGATTGGCACGCAAGGTTGCTGCAGATATTCCGGAAGGCTGGGTTGTTAATCTGGGCATAGGCGTTCCAACCCTCGTCGCCGATTATGTCCCGGCTGATCGTGAAGTCATCTTCCACTCAGAAAACGGTGTCTTGGGCATTGGACCCAAACCCCCCGAAGACCAGATCGAACGCTGGCTGATCAATGCCGGTAAGCAGTATGTTACGCTGCGCTCAGGCGGAAGCTATTTCCATCATGCTGACAGTTTCGCCATGATCCGTGGGGGGCATTTGGATCTGTGTGTTCTTGGCGCATTCGAGGTTTCGGAGACAGGTGACATCGCCAACTGGACAACACTGTCAACAGAGATAGCCCCAGCGGTTGGAGGCGCGATGGATCTCGCTGTGGGTGCGCAAAGGCTCTGGGTTGTGATGGAGCATGTGACCAAGGATGGACGTCCGCGCCTTGTACAAAAATGCTCCTACCCGCTCACTGCCCCTCAGGCTGTGAAGCGCGTTTACACAAACCTCGCAATCTTCGACATCACACAGGATGGTTTCAAACTGCTCGATATGGTTACAGGCCTGACTTTAACGGAACTACAGGCGGTCACAGAAGGCCGGATCATTTGTTAGGAGACAACCATGAAACAACGTTTCAGCTCTGATATCGGATGGAGCACCGCCGACAAAATCACCATCAGAGGCAAGAGCCTGCCTGACGATATTTTAGGGAAGATCAATCTTGGCGATTTTGCCTTCTTCCAAATGACAGGTGTTCTGCCAACAAAAGAACAAGGAGAGGTTTTCAATGCCATACTTGTTGCACTAGTTGAACATGGTCTGACACCATCAGCACTCGTCGCGCGTTTGACCTATGCCGGTGCTCCGGAATCCCTGCAGGCTGCCGTTGCAGCAGGACTATGCGGTTTGGGCACCGTCTTCGTTGGAACCATGGAAGGCGCAGCGCGATATCTCAGCGAAGCCGTTCCTTTAGGGACAAAACCGCAAGCTGATCTTGATGAACTGGCCACAGCAATCGTCGATAAATTTTTTGCAGCCAAACAAGCCATTCCCGGTTTGGGTCATCCAATCCATAAGCCGGTTGATCCACGCACAAAACCACTGCTCGCGATTGCTGAGCGAAACGGATTTGGCGGGGTCTATATCGATCTTGTGCAACGAGTGCAACGCGAGGCGGAACGCAAGAGCGGCAAAAACCTGCCTTTGAATGCGACCGGTGCCATCGGTGCAATTGCCTGCGAACTGGGTTTCGAATGGGGCGTCATTCGTGGCTTCGGTGTGCTCGCACGATCAATTGGGCTTGTCGGCCATATCATGGAAGAGCGACGCAATCCCTTGGCGCTCAAGGTTTGGACCGCTGCCGAGGATGAAGCGTCCAGCCATTTCAAAGAGGCATGAGAACCGCATCAGCGGTTTTTATCAATCCTCAATCTTAAAATAACAAGATGCTTATATTATCCCTGTCAGCCTCTAGATTTCTAATATTATTTTCCCAAAATTATCCGCAGCTTCCAGCATACGGTGTGCTTCAATGGCTTGCTCAAAAGGTAGCACGGCATGAATGGCAGGTTCTATTTCGCCCTGAACAAGACGCGGCATCCAATGCTCGCAAAATCTCCCGACGACGAGCGCTTTTTCCGCAATGGAATGGGGCCGCAACGTGAAGCCGCGCAATTGCAACATTTTGGTCAGCACTGTAGCCACGTCAAACTCTGTACTGCCTGAACTCAAAAGGCCCACAAAAGCCATCCGGCCACGCCAGCGCAACAACGCTATATGACGCGCGAGATAGGCCGGACCGACAAAATCCTCAACCACATCAATACCGTCAGGATAAATTTCACGCACGGCTTGGCCAAAGTCCACCTCACGATAGTTGAGAACATGCGGCACGCCCCATGAGCGCAAACGCTGTGCCTTGTCTTCGCGTCCCACCGTCGTAATAATTTCTGCTTTCACATACTGTGCCATGCGGATTGCAACACTTCCGACCGCACTGCCACCAGCATGAATGAGCACACGCTCTCCCGCTGAAAGGCGGGACAATTCAAACAGGGTTTCATGTGCTGTGCAAAATGTTTCAATCACCGATGCCGCACGCACGTCACTCCAATCTTGCGGCACAACAGCAACATGGCGCCAATGGACAACCGCATATTCCGCATATCCGCCACCTGTGAGCAGAGCCGCAACACGCATCCCCACCGAAATACCATCGACATCGCCGCCAACCTCGATAACCTCGCCGCCACATTCAACACCCAATACAGGATTGGCCCCCGCTGGCAGCGGGTAAACACCGGATCGCTGCATTGCATCGAGACGATTGACACCGACAGCCCCCACACGGATCAAAATTTCATCCGGCTTCGGATGCGGTCTTGCAACGGAAATAAAACTCAGTTTTTCAGGACCACCGGCTTCAGTTGCATGGCAGATTTTCATGAGTGACATTGAACTATAACCTTTATTTTCGAATTACGAACCAGTGCCTAGAAACGCTGACCATGATGAGCGGCATGATACCATTGTTCAGCAACAAACCGGTATTCACCATCATAACCCTCCCTGATCCTTGCAAAGCCGGGAAAATGAATATGCATGCCACCTACCAACAGATTTTCATCAACACACCGTTGCAGTATCTTTCGCCGGGAGCGTGCAGCCGCAAGATTATCTGTGTCAAAAATCATTCCTACATCCGGATAAGCAAGTTGTACTTCCGGGACATGTACAGTATCGCCCCATATGATCATGGCCTCACCATCAGATCGGAAGATAAAGCAGCTATGTCCGGGGGTATGGCCTGTTGAAGGCAAAACCGATATTCCAGAAAAAATTTCACATTCCTGATCAAATGTCCTTACGCATCCATCTCGATAGGGAGTGATCTGAATTCGACCGGCATCAAAGTAGACACGTTTTTGCCTCTCGGTAGCCTTGGCTTTTGCATCGTCATCAAACCAGTGACGGATTTCTTCCTGATGCACATGCACCATGGCATTGGGGAAATGTTTTATCCCTGTAACCGGATCGGTTAGTCCGTTTGAATGGTCAGGATGAATATGGGTGAGAAGAATATCGGTAATACAATCGAGCGGTACATCAAGCTGTTCCAGCAAATCCGGCAAATGTCCACATGTCGGACCCATAATGTCACCGGATCCACAGTCAACGAGTATTGTTCTTAATCCATCGCGCACCAGAAAGGCATTGATCGAAATCACCGGAGGCGCAACACGCGTTTCAGCGGCAAGGCAAGCCGCGAGTTTGTTTTGGTCCGGATCCGTGAAAATTTCAAAATTTTCATAAGCCATGTATCCATCACATAAGGCCGTTACGAGGAACCGCCCCAATTGCCGGTGATAGATCGCGGGAACTTGTTTGAAGGCTGTCATTGGTCACCTTTGGTTTTCGCAACGAAAGCGGGCTGTGGTTTTTCAACCAGATCAAAATTTTCTGAAATCCATTCCCGCAATTGTGCCCGTGATATCTTACCAATCGAATTTCGTGGAATGTCATCTATCTCCACAAACAAGCGCGGTCTTTTATAGGAAGTCATATTGGGTAGAATTGTTTTCAAAATATCTTGCCAATCGGCAGGGGGACGCTGTGCAACAACAGTAACGATTTCACCCCAATAATCTGAAGGATAGCCGAGAACAACAAATTCTGTTCCTTGAACTGCGTGGGCAAGAATATGCTCTATTTCATGCGGTGAGATTTTATATCCCCCGCTTTTCATTATGTCAGACTCCCGGGCCACCAGATAAAGTCGTCCCCGACCGTCAATTTGACCGACGTCGCCCGTATCATGGAACTCGCCCGGCTCAAGCATATTCAGTCCAGTATGGGTGATGTAACCGGTAAACATATGTGCACTATGGAGATAAATCTTTCCAATATCCCCTTGTGGTAAAACATTGCCATTCTCGTCCCTTATTTCAATCCGCACCCCGCTTGCTGCCCAGCCAACACACAGGCCTTCGCTTTCTGTTTCGGCATAGGCTTGGGCAGTATCCTGCGGATCCAGAATTGTTATCGGATTAAATATTTCGCTCTTGCCATAGGTCACGCGAATGATATCGCCAAAATAATTTACGGCATTGCGATAGACTGTTTGGGTAAGCGGCGCTGTTCCAGTCAGGATTGTTGTCAGTTTCGGTTTGAATTCCGCATAACGCGGCAATCCGGTAGCCTCTGTCAATTTAGCGAGAACGGTTGGAGGCGCAAACATTTCTGTTATGTCACCTGTTGCAAGCAAAGGTAAAACCACATCAGGATCTACACCATGGATCAGATGGACACTCGCGCCTTGGGCCAGATAAGCAAAGGTCAATAATGAACTGCCGTGCGAAAATGGTGTCATCAACAAAACACGGTTGTGACTGTCCGGCCAAAACGGCAAAGAGGCCCGAAGCAAGATCGAACCAATCCAGCGGCTGAGATGGGTATGGATCGCACCTTTGGCCGGTCCCGTAGTGCCACTTGTAAAAACAATGCGACTGGGTGCATCCGGATCAACTTCCGGCCAACCAAGTCTTGATAAAGGCTTGCGCTCGATCTGTCTTACATCTTCGACAGGCGCGCTTAACACGGGCAAAGGCGGTGATTTTTCATCAATCAAAATTATTTTTACGCCGGTCAATCGCAAGGCATGTTCAATATCCTCGCGACTAAGCACCGGATTAATCGGCACATCCGTTGCGCCGATCAGCGAGACGGCATAGCTGGCCGCAGCGGCCAGCGCGGAATTCTGAAAAACAGTGGCTATATAATCGCCAACACCGAAACCTAAATTTTGTAACCGGTCGGCAATGCCCGCAGCGTGATCCAGCACTTCGGCAATGGTGTGTGTTCCATCCTGATCGACAATGCCAATCCGCTTGCCATAACGGTCACGTATTGCCAAAAATTCTTCTGCCCAATACCGCATGCGACACTCCAGCGCTGGTCAAATGTCAGGAAAATGTTCAGGGCGGAGTGGATCTTCGCCATTGGTGGCCAAGGCTTGCGACCACTTATTCAGCCACCAACCATAGGGCTCCGGCCAAGACGAAAAATCACGTTCGACACCCATTTCCCACGCAGCATGGTGCGCCCAATACGGGTTAAACAATATTTGTCTGCCGATACAAATCAAATCCGCTTTTTGATCTTGTAAAATTGCCTCTGCAAATTGTGCAGTTCTAATCATCCCGACCGCCGCCGTCGGAATTTTTGCCTCATGCCGCAAACGTTCGGAAAGAGCGACCTGGTACCCCGGACCGCGTGCAAGATTTGAATTGGTTGCACCCAAGCGCATGTTTCCACCGGAAGAGCAGTCGATCAGATCAACGCCAGCTTGCTTAAGTTTTTTTGCCAGGACCAAGCTATCATCTTCTGTCCAGCCACCATCGATCCAGTCGGTCACAGAAAGCCTCGCGAAAAGCGGCATCGAGTCAGGCATGACCTTTCGAAGCCGTTCAACAACTGCAAGTGGCAACCGCATCCGATTTTCGAGCGATCCGCCAAATCGATCCGTGCGTTGATTGGCGAGCGGAGATAGAAAACTTTGCAACAGATAGCCATGGGCGAGATGCAGTTCAAGCAAATCAAATCCGGCAAGAATGGCGCGTTTGGCCCCAGCGGCAAAAGCTTCAATAATCCCCTCGATATAGGCCTCGCTCATCTGGCCCGGCACCTGCCATCCATCCGATAAAGGGATCGGCGAAGCACCCATCGGAAAGAGCGGCTCATCACCTGCGGCAAGATTTGTTTCATCAATGGGGCCGTTTCCTTCATAGGCCCGCTGCTGCCCACCTTTTCGCCCACCATGGCTAATCTGGATTGCGGTTTTAGCACCATAGCGTTTCATCTCGCTCACAAGACGTGCCATGGGTTCGATATGACTATCAGCCCATAATCCCGGATCACCATTGCTGACGCGGCCTGCTCTCGTCACAAAGGTTTGCTCCATAATGACGAGACCTGCGCCACCCATTGCCATGCGCTCGTAATGGGCAAATTGGAACGGTGACAGACACCCATTTTCAGACCCGTATGTGCCCATAGGTGAAACAACAATACGGTTTTTAAGCGTAATCCCTCTTACTGTGTAAGGCTGGAAGAGCAACGGTGTCGTTGTCATTTCAACTTCCGATCAGAATCTGTTTAGGCTTTACAGGCAAACACCAAGTCGTGTTGCTGCCATTCACAAGGGTCTCAGGTCAAAGAATTCAGTTCAATCTCAAGTGGTTTATCAAACTGTTGTTGCTGCCAAAGGAAACACTTCAGGACCCATAGGGGTCTCTTGATTGGCCTCAAGAGCGCGATTCCATTTGTCCAACCACCATCCATATTGTGGCGGCCAATCTTCAAAGTTCTGGTTCACACCCAAGGCTTCTGCAGCATGGCGGGCCCAGAACGGATTGAATAATGCTTGCCGGCCGATAAAAATTAAATCCGCGCTTCCATCCCTCAGAATTTTTTCAGCAAATTCCGGCGTGCGTATCATGCCCACAGCTGCCGTCGGAGTTTTGATCTCGGACCGTATTTGTTGAGCGAAAGGCACCTGATAGCCAGGGCCACGGCCTAAGCTGGAGTTTGTAGCCCCAGAACGCATATTGCCGCCTGAAGAGCAGTCGACCAGATCGACGCCATGTTCAACCAAGGCGCGTGAAAGAACCAAGCTATCGTCCATAGTCCAACCGCCCTCGATCCAGTCAGTAGCAGAGATCCGTGCAAATAGCGGCATGGATTGCGGAATAACCTGACGGACAGCTTGAACCACTTCCAGTGGAAACCGAATGCGGTTCGCCAGGCTCCCGCCATAATCGTCCATGCGGTGGTTGGCCAATGGCGATAGAAAATTTTGCAGGAGATAGCCATGGGCCATGTGGATTTCAATGAGATCAAATCCTGCAAGAAAGGCACGCCGTGCAGCCATGGCAAATGCTTGCCGCAATCCTTCAATATGGGCCAAGGTGATCGCCTCGGGCACAAGCCATTCATCCCCCAAAGGCAAAGCCGAAGGAGCAAGCGGTGTCCAGATCTCCTCACCCATCGCAAGATCTTTTTCTGTCAACGGACCATTGCCGCGGAACGCACGCTGCATGCTGGATTTTCGTCCTCCGTGATTAAGTTGGATACCGGCTTTTGCACCATAGGCTTTCACGTGACTGGCAATCGCACGCATTCCTGCAATGTGGCTGTCCGCCCACAAACCCGGATCACCATTGGTGACCCGCCCACGCCGGGTGATCGATGTTTGCTCAACCATGACAAGGCCGGCACCACCCATAGCAAAGGCTGCATAATGCGTGTGGTGGAACGGCTGCAACATGCCATTATCGGCTGAATAGGTACCCATCGGGGATATGACCACACGATTTTTCAGTGTCACACTGCGTAGGCTGAATTCTGAAAAGAGCTTCACATCCTCGGTCATTGTATTCCCCCTTCTGGGCAGGCTATTTCACAGCATGACGCTTGCGGATTGAATGTCGTCGCAATCATAGCGCGACGGGGCTCTTCGCGAGTGCCATTTACAATAAGATCAAGAAGCATTTCGGCCGCCTTTGAACCCACTTCTTTCTGATCCCAACTCACAACCGCAATAGGCGGTTGATGCAATTCCGACAAATCGCTTTTGCCTGATCCGACCACTGAAATATCTTGGGGTATACGCAAACCCAGCATGCGAATGGCGCGCAAAACTCCCGAAAGCATATCGATGCCCCCGGCAATAACAGCGGTGGGCGGTTTCGACTGAGCAAGCAAAGATGACGTTGTATAATACGCATTGTCGCTCATGAAACTTTCTGTCACGACAAGTTCAGGTATCGGCTTTAAACCCCGCGCAGCATAGGCTTGCTCAAATCCACGAACTCGTGCAACCCCGGGATGCAGGTTCGTGGAACCGGTCAGCAACATAATGCGGCGGTGTCCGAGGCTAAGCAAATGTTCTGTTGCTTGCCTGGTGCCGCCTTCATGATCCGCATAAACCACATCACACCACTCCGGCATATCTCGATCGATCATGACAAGTGGGACGGGTAAACTCCGTAAAAATTCTTCAAACTTACCTTCAATCGGTGTGTAGGGGCCCATCAACACACCATCCACTTGACCATTTGTAATGCTGCGCAACAATTCGATCTCGCGTTGCCGCCGTCCTTCCGAATTGGCGATCAGCAAAGAATAGCCCGATTCATTGAGGATTTTCTGCGCCGCCGAGATAAACCCGCCAAGCTGGCCAATATTGATTTCTCGCAAAATACACCCGACCGTTCGGGTGCGGCCAATGCGCATAGATTGCGCGACGGCATTGGGCACATAGCCAAGCTGCCCTATCGCATCTTCGACTGCTTTTCTAATATGCGGTTTGACATCAGCAGCATCATTCACCACGCGAGAAACAGAGCCGATCGAAACTTTGGCGAGAAAAGCAACATCATGTATGGTTGGTTTTTTGACCATTATTTATAAAAAATCCGCTTTAAATTTCAAATTGCCATTGCTCGGTCGCAATCCTGTAAGCCTTGTCTTCTCGTACAAGCCAGCCAAATCCCGGGAAATGAATGTGCATACCAGCAACTAAAATATTCTCGTCACAGATGCGGGCCAATAAAGCGGTTCGATTGCGGGCAGCCATTTCAGGATCATGATCGAAGCTCATCGAGACTTCGGGACGCGCAGCCTGAATTTCGGAGACATGGGCGAGATCGCCCCATATAACCATCTGCTCGCCCGCTGAATGGATAAACCATGTACTATGGCCAGGTGTATGCCCTGCACATTCCACCATTGTGATCTGTGCCAAAACCTCCTCGCCGTCATCGGCCAAGCGCAAATGCGTCTCACGATAGGGACCAATTTGCTGGCGTGTCCATCGAAAGTAGCGTTCACGTTTACGTTCGTCGGCTTTTGCCATTTCCTCATCGGAAAACCAGTGATCGAATTCTTTGCGGTTCAGGATGATTGTCGCATTGGGAAAAAGTCTCTGACCGGTTTTAAAATCTGTCAGGCCATTGGAATGGTCCGGATGACAATGTGTCAGCAAGATATAATCAACCTCGGCCCGGTCGATGCCGGCAGCGGCAAGATTTTCGAAAAGCTTTCCAGCCGTTGGACCAAAACTGTCCTGAGATCCACAATCGACTAAAATTGTTCCGGATGGCCCACGCAATAAAAAGCAATTGATGGATATTCTGGGCGGGGAAATCCGGTGGTCGCGTTGCATCATGAGATCAACTTCATGAGGCGAGAATTCCCGAAAAATATCGTAGCCCATATCGAGATAGCCGTCCGAAAGTGCTGTGACGAGATAGTCGCCAACACGCCGGTGGTAAACGCCTGCTATTTGTTTGGTAGAAAAGTGTGTCATCCTTCATCTCCTTGCAGATATCGGCCAACAATGCGCACCGCATGGATTGCATCGGAGGCTGCAGGCCTATCAGTGAACCGAACCACTCATCCCGCGCGATTTATTGTCATACTGCCCACCCAGAATTCATGAGGCACACAGTTTTCAATACGACCGCGGCATGCCCAACATATGTTGTGCGATATAGGACAGGATCATATTGGTTGAAATAGGCGCAGTTTGATAAATGCGACATTCACGCCATTTACGTTCAATCCCGTATTCGGTGGCATAACCAAATCCGCCAAATGTCTGCAGGGCTGTATCGGCTGCCTTCCAAGTCGCTTCCGATGCCAGTAATTTGGCAATATTGGCCTCGCCTCCACAGGGCGCCCCGGCATCAAACAACGCCGCCGCCTTACGGGCCATCAAATCAGCTGCATCCAGTTCTGCATGGGCACGCGCAATCGGGAATTGTATCCCTTGGTTTTCACCAATCGCGCGATTAAAAACCCTACGCTCTTTGGCATATTCGACCGCACGACGTACCATGTAACGGCCATCGCCGACACATTCGGAGGCCACAAGAATGCGCTCCGCATTCAGTCCATCAAGAATATACCGGAACCCTTTGCCTTCCTCGCCGATCAGGGCAGAGACGGGAACGCGCAAGTTCTCGATGAAAACCTCGGTCGTATTATGATTGATCAAGGCCTTGATAGGGCGGATATCTACACCATTGCCGCATGCTTCACGCAAATCGATCAGAAACACTGAAATACCGTCGGTCTTTTTTGTGACCTGATCCAAAGGAGTTGTCCGCGCCAACAACAACATCAAATCTGAATGCAGCGCGCGGGATGTCCACACTTTCTGGCCGTTGATGACATAATGCTCGCCATCACGAACCGCACGCGTCTTCAGTTGTGTTGTGTCCGATCCGGTTGTCGGTTCTGTGACACCAAAGGCTTGCAATCGTAATTTTCCCGCAGCGATTTGCGGCAAATAGATTTTTTTCTGGTCATCAGTGCCATGTCGCAGCAATGTCCCCATGATATACATTTGCGCGTGAGCGGGGCTCGCCTGACAGCCACACGTATTAATCGTTTCGAGAATAACAGCTGCAGCACGTAAAGGCAGTCCCGCGCCACCGTATTCCTCGGGTATGAGAGCTGCAAGGAAACCGCCTTCTGTCAGTTCATTGACAAACTCTGTTGGATAGGCGGATTTTTCTTCAAGTTTTGCCCAATAATCCAAAGGATATTTTTCACAGACCTTATGGATTGACTCACGCAATTCAATAAAATCTTCGCCCAGTTCCATCGTTACAGTTGTCTGGCTCATCATCCAGTCTTTCAAGTTGTGAAGTTACGAATTTATGACGAATGTTTTGGGCAAGCCCGCGCGTGAGATGGCACCATTATAACATTCATCGCCCAACCAATTCTCGACATCTGCACGCAGTTCAAGAAGTGCCGCTATGTCTACGCCAGTAGAAAAGCCCATGCTCTCCAGCATAAAGGCGGTGTCTTCGGTATTGATATTGCCGGTCGCACCGGGTGCAAAAGGACAGCCACCGAGACCTGCAAGTGATGTATCAAAGACCCGGACGCCGACATCCAGAGCAGCCGCGACATTGGCCAAACCGAGACCCCGCGTATCATGGAAATGGCATATCACACGGCGGCCCGCAGCAATGTTCATAATGGGCTTGAGCAATGCCTTGACCTGCACAGGATTGCCATAGCCGACCGTATCAGCCACGATCAATTCATCCGCACCGCCATCTGCAACAATATTTGCAACTTCCAAGACGCGTTCCGGCGCGACATGTCCTTGCAATGTGCAACCGAAACTGGTGGCAAGACCGACACCCAAAACCATATTTTTCCCGGCTTCTGTTTGCTTGAGTGCAACGATCCTTTTAAATTCTTCGATGGCTTCATCAGTTGAGCGCCGCACATTAGATTGGCTGTGCAGTTCCGAAATAGACAACACATAATTGATATCCGTGAAGCCTGCCGCAATCGCCCGCTCGGCACCCTTGAGATTAGGAACAAGAGCGGAGGCAACAACGCCTGAAAGTTGAGACAGATTTTTGGCCAGTTCATCCGCATCGGAAAATTGCGGCACAACCTTTGCCGGCACAAAAGACGTCAACTCGATTTCACGAATGCCCGCATCTCTGGATCTGACGGCCCAGTCCAGTTTATGTTTTGTAGCCAAAAAGATTTTGGCCATCTGGATGCCGTCGCGCAGTCCGACTTCACGCAAGGTGACTTGTTCTGCCATCGCTCATACTCCCCGAAAAACCGGTGGCCGTTTTTCGTTGAAAGCCCTTACACCTTCGTGGCGATCCTCTGTTGAAACCATCCGGTTGTAGCATTCGATTTCAAAAGCAAGCCCATCGGAAAGTGACATCTGCAATCCGCGATGAATTGATTGCTTGGCCTGTTTAATCGAAATCGGTGCGTTACTTGCAATACGACGCGCTGTGGCAAGTGTGGCCTCGAGCAATTCAGCCTGAGGCAGAACGCGGTTGATCAACCCCCATTCAAAAGCCTGCTGTGCAGTAAACGGCAAACCAGTCATGATAACTTCTTTTGCACGTCGCTCACCCATTGCCCGTGGTAAATTTTGAGTGCCGCCCGCCCCTGGCATAATACCCAACGTCACTTCGGTTAAAGCGAAGCGGGCATTCTCGGATGCATAGGCAAAATCCAATGCCGACGTGATCTCGCAACCGCCTCCATAAGCGGCGCCATTGATGGCGCCAATAAGCGGAATGGGGCAGGCAATGATGGCACGCAACATTCGCTCGAACATGGCATGTTGCCGCAACCATTGCGCATCGGTCATACCGTTGCGTTCTTTCAAATCCCCGCCCGCGCAAAAGGCTTTATCTCCGGTACCTGTCAGCACAAGGGCGCGCAATCCTTCGGTATCAATCTGGAACCGCTCGAACAAATCCATCAACTCTTCACCCATGCGGGTGTTCATCGCATTAGCAGCTTGTGGACGATTGAGTTTAATTAACAATATATGGCCGTCGATACGCTCGACAGCAATTGTTTCATAGGATTGATTCATTTTTTATATTCCTGCCTAAGTGTTTCATTATGCGCCCCCAATGTTGGTGCAGCGCCTCCTGATGTTGGCCGTGCATCATCAACCGTAAATGGCAAACCTACCCATTTCAGTCCATCGGCTTCTGTTAAAATACCAACAGCTTCGGTTTGCGGATGGGTCCACACTTTATCAATGCTCAAAAGCAAGCAATTCGGCACACCTCCCGCATCCAGCGCTTCGCAAACCTCTGACGCGTTCATCCCATGGACAATGGTTTCTATTTTCGGTAGCAGTTCATATCGTAGCTTTACACGATCACGATTGAGAGCGAATCTTGGATCGTCTCCGACGTCCTGCAAACCGGGTAGTGATTGGCAAAGCTTGCTGAATAGCTTGTCATTTCCGGCAGCAATCATCACCCATCCATCTTTGGCCTCAAATGCTTGATAGGGGACTATTTCGGCCAATCCTGAACCGTGAGGTTTTCTCACTTCGCCAGCAACCGCATAGGCTGCCAAAGGTATGGTCATCCATGCAAGGCCGGTCTCGAATAATGACGTTGCGATCTGTGCACCCTGGCCATTTTTGTTGCGTTCAAATAGGGCTGACAGCAGCCCGATGACCGCCCACATACCCGAGCCCATATCCACCAAAGATACACCAACGCGAACGGGTGGACGGTCCGCTTCTCCGGTAACCGACATGATACCGGATGAAGCCTGGGCGAGCGGGTCGTAACCGAGCTTGCTTGAAAGCGGCCCTGTTTTTCCAAATGCTCCAATATCGACCCATATCAATCCTGGCGCTTGATGTCGCATCTCCTCGACATCCAAGCCAAATTTTGCAAGCAAGCCCGGTCGCAGGTTTTGAATGACAGCATCGGAGTCGAGAATGAGTTGCTTCAAAAGCGCGAGGTCTTGCGGATTTTCAAAATCGAGCGTGATGCTCTCTTTCCCGCGATTGAGTGCATGAAAAACTGTGGCATCGGCTTTGTGGAAAGGAGGCCCCCAACCACGCGCATAATCACCCGTGTGAGGGTTTTCAACCTTGATGACGCGTGCGCCTAACTCCGAAAGAATCAAACCTGCATAGGGAGCTGCAACGCTATGGCCCAACTCAAGAACTGTAAGACCATGAAGTGGTGCGGAATTACTCAAGTTCATTCTCCTGTTGGATCCGAAAGCCTTGCAGTCTGGTCAGAGATATTCTTCTGCAAGGGCTGCTCCCTTGATCTCGTGGACCGATCCCGAACGACGGATTAGACCGCTGCGCATGATATGCCCGGAATGAGCAAGCTTTAACGCAGGACGAGCCATTTGCTCGGTCATCAAAACCGTTATGCCATCATTTTGCATCTGACGTACAGCAATAGAAATTTGCTGGATCCAGACGGGGGCAAGTCCCAAAAAAGGCTCGTCAAGCAGCAATAATTTCGGTCCGCCGCTCATCGCACGCGCAATCGCAACAAGTTGCTGCTGTCCTCCGGACAGCTCGCCCGCAGCTTGCGCCTGCCGCTCGGCAAGAAAAGGAAAACTCGCAACCAGCCTGTCCCATGACTGTGCTTGTTGACGACCATTCAAAGTTACCGCACCGGCCAGAACATTGTCTTTAACCGACATGCTGGCAAATACGCGGCGCCCTTCCGGGGAATAGCCGATCCCAAGACGTGCCCGTGCATCACTCGATAAATTTCCGATATCACGGCCATCAAAAATAATTTTTCCGTGGCGCATTTTTGCCAGACCAATCACAGCATTGATGAGGCTGGATTTTCCGGCACCATTTGCACCGATCAACAAAACAGTCTGGCCTTGATCGACGTTGAGGCTAACACCGGCCACGGCACGGGTGCCGCCATAGCTCACATGCAAATCGTCAATGCGTAACATCGCTATCCTCCTCGTCGCTGCCACCGAGATAGGCATTGATCACATGCGGTTGGGAGAGAACGTCGGTCGGAGGCCCTTCTGCAATCAACCGGCCTCCATCGAGCACAATCACGCTAGGACACAGCCGTTTGATAATTTCCATGTCATGTTCAACGAGTAAAATTCCGCATCCGAATTCTTCTCGTGCAAATTTGACATAGGTATCAATATTAGCCCGTTCCGATTTTTCGAGGCCTGCAGCAGGCTCATCAAGCAACAGCATATTGGGTTGGGTTGCGAGTGCCATGGTCAAACCAAGCATTTTTTGCAATCCGTAAGGCATGACTTCAGCATTGCGTTGCCAATTATCAATAAGGCCAAACTGATCCAGCAAGGGCGAAAGCCGCTCAAGGACTGACCTATCCCGTCTGGAAAAACGAAGCGCTGAAAGCAAATTGGTCTCAACACTATGTCCATTGAAAATGGCTGTGTGTTGAAAACTTCTTACAAGGCCCATCATTGCAATTTCAAAAGTCGAGCGGCCATCAATGCGCGTCCCACCCAACATTACCTGACCGGAGGTTAGACCCAGACGACCGGAAAAAATATTGATCATTGTCGTCTTGCCGGCTCCGTTGGGCCCTATAACGCCAAGCAAGCCACCAGCAGGAACAGTAAAACTCACATCGTGGAAAACTTTCAGCCCACCGAATGATTTGGCTATCCGGTCGGCGTGCAATGCTCCCGCAGACAAGCTGTGTGTGGTCATTGCCCCTTCTCCCCGTTGCCCCCAAGATCATGATCACCGTTTTTTAGGGACGGTGATTGTCCAGCCAATCTGTAAAGCAGACCAGATACGACACCGACGACACCACCGCGAGCGACCATCGTGACAACAATGATCAGAAGCCCGAACAGGCCTGGTGACATCTCACCGCTCAATGCGAAATAATCTGTAGCGGAGACAAGCAGCAATGCCCCTATTAATGTCCCTAGAATGGATGCCTTACCGCCAACAATCGTATAGGTAATGTAATTAACAGACGACATCGGTGCGAACGAACTCGGATGCGCTGTCAGCAACATATTGACAAGGGCAAATCCCGCAAGTCCCGAGACACCTGCCGCTACTGAAAATGCCATGGCTTTGTATTTCCACGCCGCAAGCCCCAAGCTTTCAGCCAGGACATCATTGGTTTCAATGGCTGCAAATTCACTACGGAACCAGCGTGTAAAGACAGATGTGATGATAAAGCTGAAGAAGGCCAGGCCGCAGGTTGTTAAAAGCACATGCGGGTTGTCCCACAATTCCATTCCAAAAATTTTGACGGCAGGCATCCCAACCAGGCCATTGGAGCCTCCTGTGATCGGGCCTGCTTCAAAAAGTAGCAGTTGAACGATCTCGGTGAGAACAAAAGTGACAAGCACAAAATAAACACCCTTGAGCCTCAAGATCAGTGCGCCAAGCGGAATGGCACATAAAGCGGGCATCAAGAATGCGGCTGCAGCAAGAACAAACACATCCGTCAACTGAAGCTTCATGCTTAAAAGAGCAACAGTATATCCGCCAATCGCCATAAACGAGGGTACGGCGAAACTCATCAAATCAAGACGCTGCATGATATAAACGCCGAGCGCTGCAGTGGCTGCAATCAGGATAAGATTAGTTTGCGAGAGAACCTGCGGGTTGGTGCTGGTGAATGGAATAACAAATGTCAGACTGACAATAGCAAGCGCAATCCAATCATGACCGCTAAACAAGGAAGCCCGTATTTCGGCAGGCACTGACTTAGGAACACGATTGTTCATGAGCGGCGAACCTCTCTACCAAGCAGACCCTGTGGCCGAACTACAAGAATAATGAGAACGAGGGCAAATAAGGTGAGCGCGCCTTTTGAACCCCCGAGATAAACTGCGGCATAGGCCTCGATCAGACCGACAATAAATGCGGCACAGGTTGCGCCGGTCACACTCCCGAGACCACCGAGGATCACTGTCAAAAATGAGAAGGCAAGCACCGAGTCACCCACATGCGGTGCCAAGGCCAAAATCGGGGTAACCAGTGCGCCTGTTCCTCCAGCAAGACCGGTCGCCAGTGCGAATGCAAAGGGAAAAAGCGCTTTTGTCCGCATGCCCAATGCGCTGGCAACCGGTAAATCTTCCGACATTGCACGCATGCCGCGCCCGATATTGGTCCGGTAAACAAGCCAGTAGACAAAGACGATTGCCGCAAGACATGCGCCAAGAACAATCATATTTGCATAAGGGAAATATATTCCGCCAAGTCGCCACACTCCAGTAACTGGAAATGGAAATTGTGGCGATTCAGCACCAAAGATCATCAAGATCGCCGTTGCCATGACCAGGTAGAAACCCATGGTCACCATCAATGTCGCCTGATGATCTTCAATAACGCGCTCGAGAATAAACGCCTCGAACAGCCAGCCCAAAGCAGCCATCGACAACATGGCCATCAGGACGGCAAAAGGATAGGGCAAGCCAAGTATGACATTGCAGTAATAGGCGACATAACCGCCCATCACATAAAATCCTCCATGGGCAAAGTTCACCACACCCAGAATGCCGAAAATCAGGGTGAAACCCAACGCAAGAAGAGTATATTGCGTACCGAGGCTAATTCCGATCAGCCCAGTTGCGATGAAACTTTCCATGAATTGTTCGCGCCTTATTTTTCGCTTACGGCTTCAGCACGAATAAGAGGTTGCTTTACGCCGCCCTGAATGACGCCAATGGCGAAGGGATAGGACATTTCCTGATTGATCCCGAAAAATTTCTGGCCAATCCAATACCCTTTACCGATGTGCTCGTCTTCAACAGGCAGTGTCCGCATTGCAGCCGCAATTTTTTCGGCATTATCGATTGTGCCGGCAGCCTGAATAGCCTTAATCATCATGCGTGCTGCAAAAGTCCAACGGAAGAAGTCACTGTTTTCAGGACGCACAGAGCCCATCAATTTTTCATATTTTTGCTCAAGAGCACGCATGTTGTCATCCATGTAAACGGGCTCGTACCAGAGGAAGTCTTTCAGAATATCCAGCCCCCCTGCAACGCGGGCAATTTCGTCTGTTCCTGGACCACCAAGGCGGAAAATGGGGCCTGTAAATCCGGCTTGTCTGATCTGCTTCACGATAATGCCGGCATCACCAGCGGGTGACGAAGCAAGATCAAGCGCTTCAGCATTTGAAGCCATGATACGGGTTACAATTGGCGCAAAATTTGTCGTGCCCCGCTGATAATATTCTTCCGTTACAGTCACGCCACGTTGTTTGAAAATATCAGCATTCACGCTGGCAATATCGGTGCCGCCTTGGTCATTGGGTGCAACGATTGCAGCCGTTTTGAATTTGTAGCGTTGCAGGCCGACATCAATGATTGGCGCAGCCCAGCCCGAGGGGCCCGGTCCGATATGGAACACCGTTGGCCATTCTGGACCAATAGAATTCTTGGCAAAACTATTGACCATCGCAACCATGCGATTGCGTGTGGCAACAGGCTTAAAGCCTGTAACTTCCGGCGAGCCAACCGGACCGATGATCACTTTGATGCCTTCCGCTGCCAAAGCACTCGTTGCTGAAGCAGCTCCTTCAGCACTATATTTCGAGTCAATGCTCTTGACCGATACGGTGCAGGCTACACCGTTGATCACGAGCCGCTTCTCTTCCATGGTTTCCTTGGCGACGAATTCGGTTGCGCCACGCAATGCGATTCCCCATTGGGCGGCAGGTCCCGACAAAACGGCCGGAACTCCGATTTTAAGTTCGCAGGCTGATACAGCCCCGACTAATCCTGCAGAAGCGATCAAACTACCGCACACAAGGCGGCCTAAACCTAATGTCATCTCAAATTCCTCCCTGAATACGGTCATGTTCTTTGAGCAAAGCCAAACAAGGATTTTTCCTCGCATGAAACTTGATCAAGTCCGCCGTGAACGAAGATTAGGAACAGACTTACTGAGTGTCAATAAAACGTTTCATTGAGCCAATAATACTGGTTTTAATAACAATCTTGGCCAAAAAAGGCCTACTCATGCAAGGTATCAAATGCCGGATTAAAACCCGGAAACGCGACATTCGGTGGCCCGAACAATGGGCTATGATCAAAACGAACGCATTTTGACGGTCTAAGCTTGGTTCAATATGTGAATTCTTACAACGTGAACTGGCCCCCATTTCGACAGGACACTTAGGCTTTAACGAGAGGGCTTAGGGATAAGCGCTCATCACTCCCAAAACCCATCGCAATTTTCCTGTCCTTTCGGGATCGGTTCCTTTTTCAAGGGCCACCACAATGGTGGCATGAGTCGCAAACAGATCCACAAGGCCCCTGGGCTACACAGTAAATCATTTCGGTCGCATCCATCGGTTGGTGACGTGCCTTTGTGGGCGCGTGTCAGCTGCAATGGAAAAGCGGTGGTGGTTGGGGCAGCCGAGAGCGTTACCTTGCCGGCCTTTGATCCAAAAGCCTTATCTTCATCCAGCCTGCTGACAATTACGAACGTTGCGGCATTGCTGCAGGTGTCGACCAAGACAGTCCG
>Ga0136644_10000463_pt1 | contig 32418 bp, 32 predicted proteins | sample C_130820_EF_Meta_FD_94780 | JGI IMG/M metagenome (GOLD analysis project Ga0136644, IMG submission 94780) | Freshwater microbial communities from Lake Croche, Canada to study carbon cycling - C_130820_EF_MetaG (v2) (version 2) | ecosystem: Environmental > Aquatic > Freshwater > Lake | place...
ACGTTGCTCCCATGCACTATCAGTAATAGCTTTGTTAAGAACATTAAATGTTTGAACATTAGAAGCATTTAGGTCAGTTCCAACACGGTTAACATCAGATAATATAGAGTAACGAACATCTCTCAAAGAGTTATCAACAATACCAGATGAAGTAAGGGTTTGGATACGACCCTCACCAGCATTACGTTCAACCGATGCTAATAGACCATTGTAAGCATCCTTTGTGCTGGAAACAGCCTCTAGACCAGTTCTATCAACAGCTTTCATAATATCCCGAGCAGTATCATTGGCAGCTTGACGGCTAGCAGCATCAGCTATAACAGTTGTTAAACGAGCCTCGCCGGTTGTGCGTTCAATAGCAGACATGTTTGCAGCACCATTTCTCTCAACAGCAGCAGCTAATTGAGAGTTAACACGTTCGGTTGTGGTCATTCCTTGAGAGCCATTTCGCTCAACAGCAGCAGTTACTGCTGCTGCGTTTATCTCAGTAATGTGGGAATTATTAGAACTACCATGGTCAACTGCACGTAAGATATCACGGGCGATATCATTGGCAGCCTGTTGTTTAGTTCGTTCAGCAGTACCAGATACGGTAGCATAAATCTGGTCATGCATTGTTACAGGTTGGGTGTCATAACCAAAACCATAAGGTCCAGGTCCAGAAGAGGGGTAAAAGTTTTGCCACTGGTTGAAGGGGGCTTGCGGAGTCGTCTGAGAAGACATATAATATTGAGCTAGAATTTATTTTACGAAATATTTCTAAATCTTCCTTACCATACTCTGAGCCATTTTTTGTAATTACAATTCACAAGTTGTAATTCACAGTAAATTACAAAAATCACAATTCTAGTTAATAGTCACAATTGTAATATTTGTAATTTCTACCTTACCATATATGCTTTGTTATTAGAAAACTTTAGGAAAAATATAAAAATAGTATATATCCAATGAAACGTAATAATTATATGCTCCAATTATCGCATGAAAACTATGTATTAAAAATGAAATGCAGTGAATTACAAAATGAAATACAAGAGCTGAAACAAAAACATGAAGAACTATATCGTAATCACGCTAATATTGTTCTATTTTTACAAAGTAAAAATCTTAATTTTGATCAAATCCCTATCTTCCATTTTTCCAAAAATAAATAATATGTCTTCCTTCAACCGGACGAAAACCAACTTCAAATGCAATTTGAAAAAACTTATGATAATCCATTTATTATAAGTTTAAATAGCTTAAACAATTTCTAATAAAACATTATAATACTAGCGTATCCAATTTCATGGCACTTGAAATAACAAATAATCGAATACTAAAATTCTATGAGAATAACCCTTCTATTAACTTTGAGGCTATTAATCTTTCATTCATAGATCTATTTGAAAAACTTCTTTTAAATGACCCCTATTCGCAAAGCATTTCAAACTTTTCTAACATTCCCGTTATGCAAAATACACAGACAAAATTCATGAATGAACTAGGTGATGTGTTCAATAAATTCCGTGATAACAATACATCTGAAAAGCATAATGATAAACAATTATCAACTATTCTTACCAAAATATATAATAGTGCTGAAGTTCATAATCCTAATCGTTCAAATCCTATAAATGGTCTGATTCTATTAAAACGTCAACGTAAATCAAATATCTTGATTGACAATAAGAATAGTGAAGAGAACATTAGTATTGATGATGTTCAAACTTTTCTAACCTCTATTGATGAACAAAACTGTAATGGTATTTTTATTTCTCAACGAAGTGGTATTTGTGGTAAAAAGAATTACCAAATTGAAATTCATAATAATAATATTATTGTTTATGTTCATAATGGTGAATATTGCCCATCTAAAATTGAAGCTGCGGTTGATATTATAGACCAATTATCTTCGAAACTACAAACTTTCAAACATCAAAATGATAATGATTGTACTATTCCAAAAGATATGTTGGATACTATTAATAATGAATATCAACTCTTTTTATCGCAGAAAACTGCGGTAGTAGATGTCTTTAAAGAGAGCCAGAAAAAAGTTCTCTCTCAAATAGATGAAATTCGTTTTCCTACTTTGGATAAATATTTGGCTACCAAATATTCCGCCCCCATTCAAAAGCCCGGCCTAAAATGCGATTTATGCAAGAGCTTTTCAGCTAATAACTTGAAAGCATTAGCTGCACATAAGCGTGGATGTATTCGTAAATTAACTCCTTCAGTTGTATCTATTTCTCCCATTACTGTTCCTTCTTCTATTAAATAATTCTGCGATATATTATTATAATCGCATTACTACATGTTTGTAAATTCTTATTAAAACAGACACCTCTTTACTTTATGTTTTCAATGTTCTCTATGTGTACTTCTTTATGAAGAATTCTATTTTCAAAAATCTAATAAAAAATTTGTAGATGTGTTTTCTCTCTGCCTTCTCTTTTTTTTTATTTTACAATTCTAATTATTTAATTAGAATTGTAAAATTTGCTTACCATATATGCGTTTATTTAGATAAATTATTTAATATTTTCGCATATTTTTTATTATGTTTAAATAATATATTTGATGCCTCCATCAAATGATGACCATGAGCACAATGCTAGCGGAAACAACAACAATTCCAACGGAAACAACGGTAATTCAGATCTCAGTTTTAACATAACTTATAATATTAACAGTAACCAAACCTATGTATCCAATGTTATTGACATAAGTTCTAATCAAGTATTTTCGGCAGTATGTGATGACCTCACTGTTATGCCAGTACCTGTTCCTATTGTTTCTGACCTTTCTAGTAACGTATTCCATGGACCTGGTTATGACATTACTAATCAAACTGGCAAATCAGTAGATGGTTCAAATATTATTCGTGAAATATTTACATCTTCTACTGATCCTAGTAATAATGATGTCAATATAAACTTGAACCTAACTGAAATTGTTACTACTTATACAGATGCATCTAATAATAACCAAGCCGATATATTATTAAAACAAATTAAAACATATGCATCTGAGATTAATTGCTCTGATTTCCATGGAAAAGGTACTATTGATGATTATGCTAATCTTTTCCAAGCAGCTGGTAGAATTGCTAATGAATCCAAACATATGGAACTTGATATTGATATTGAAGGGTTCTCTGAATTTGGTAAAGCCGCTGATGATTTAAGTGAATTATTCGAGAGTTTTATTACTAAATTGCAGAATGTTAATATCATCAGTGACATTGGCTTCTTAACAACAATTTCTATTGCTCTTGGTAAGATTGTTAATTTATCCAAAATTTTCGGTAAATTCAAGGAGACCATCTTTACTACTACCACTGTTCAAGTACCTAAATCTGCTCATGATACAAAGGTTGTTTTACAAGGTGTTATGGATGAGGTAAACTGTGCTATGCAATATATAAATTACTTTGTTTCACCTACAGATGCATCTTTAAATGGTGCACAATTAAGTGCTGTTGAAAAAAATATTATTGCTCAATCTATTAATACTATTGATAGCTGGAATGTTCTCTGCGAACAAGGTGTTAGTATTGCTATGGCAACTAACCCCGATGTTCAATATATACAACAAGCAAGTTCTCAATTAAAGAATACTACTTCAAACTTAAAATCAGCTACTAATGCATTAAAAAATAAATTAGCTGCTTATAATATTACTTGTTAATATATCCAATACTTTTGCAAAAAGTATATAAATATTTAATATTTAATAATAATATATGCTTTTAAAATTCAATATATTATTATTCATTGGAGTAGTAAATGCTTTTATTTTTCCCAAAATTTTTAGAACAACTAGAGAACCTATAACAGCATTATATTTTAGTCAATATCCTAGAAAACAACCATCCTATCCTCTTTCTAGAATATATCATGAACAATATTTAAAAAGAATACAATCTAGAAATACTACTGATCCATTAAACAAACCTACTTTAAGAAAAATTAAACGTGATAGAGAATTTAAAAGTAACTATTATGCGGATGATAACAACGAAGAAGATGAAGAAGAAGAAGAAGATGATTTAGAAATGGATGAAGAAGAAATGGCTATTTTTGAAAAGTTAATGAATAATGATATCAATGAAAATAAAAATGATACTTTACCACCTCCAGCACCAGGTACAGTAAGGATTTTTATTAATAAAAAAATGTTACAAAATGGGTTTATTAATACAGAGCCAGATGAAGATGGTATTGAAAGAGATATTTGGGGTAAGCCTATTCGATCTACTCTAACAAATAAAAATAAAAAATCCGAGAACTTTGAGGTTATATCAAAATCGCCTTATAATTTCTCTAGTATTGGAGGTTATGATAATATTAAACTAGAGCTTGAACAATGTATTGATTTATTATCTAATTTTACCAAATATTCGAGGTACAATGTACGTGTACCCAAAGGTCTTATTTTAGAGGGTCCACCCGGTAATGGTAAAACTTTACTTGCTAAAGCACTTGCAGGTGAAGCCAAAACTGGGTTTATTGCTGTTTCAGGTTCTCAATTCCAAGAAAAATATGTTGGAGTTGGTTCATCCAGAATAAGAGAACTTTTTGAATTAGCAAAGAAAAATATACCATGTATTATTTTTATTGATGAAATTGATGCTGTTGGTAGAAAACGTTCTGGTGATGGAGAAACTGCTGGTGGTGAACGCGATAGTACCCTTAATGAATTATTAGTGGCATTAGATGGTTTTAAGAATACATCAGGAATTTTTGTTATTGGTGCTACTAATCGTGCTGATTTATTAGATGATGCCCTCTTACGCCCAGGCAGAATAGATAAACGTATTTTTATTAGTAATCCTGATGCAAAAACTAGAAGAGCCATTTTGGATATTCATTCCAAAGGCAAGCCTTTTGAACGTTCTGTAGTAATCGATGATTTAGTTGAAACTACAAATGGTCTTTCTGGAGCTCAATTAGAGAACCTATTAAATGAAGCTATGTTAAATGCCCTACGTCAAAATCGTGATAAATTTACTGATGTAGATATTGATATGGTTCTCAATAAAATGATGGTAGGATGGCAGCCGAATGAACATCAATTTACCTCTGATATTATTGACCATATTGCTATTCATGAACTTGGACATGCTGTGGCCGGACTTGTTTCTAAACATCACTCTAAAATGACCAAAGTTGTTATTAATTTATCTGCTCCAAAAAGCCCTGCATATACTATCTTTGAGAGTTCTGCCTCTAATATTCTTACTCGTGAAGCCCTATTAGAACATCTAATGATCTTATTATCGGGTAGAATTGCAGAAGAAGTTGTCTACGGAGTCTCTGTTACAACAGGTGCTATTAATGATTTTGAAGAAGCACTTAAATTAGCACAGCGTATGATATGTTATTATGGTATGGGAAAACAGCCTATTTATCCTAGCATGAGTGAGAAATATAAGGAAAAAATAGATTGTGAAGTATCTAAATTGATTAATGATGCATATGCTTATGGAGAATTTCTAATTCGTAACTCAAAAGGATTATTGATTGAAGGTGCTGATTTATTGAAAAAGCAAAAGGTAATGAAAGCAGAAGAATTAGTAGAACTCATGAATTCAAAGTATAATAATATCTTTAATTTGAAGATTTAGTCTCTATTCATGCATAAATATATTTATGCACGAATAGGATATAAGGTTAATCCACACTCTTTTGTATCCATACATGCTTTGCGGATACAAAAACACGGATAGACCTTTAAAAAGTTTTTGAATAGTAAAATTAATAAAAAATAATACTAAGACTAATTCCTAGTATTATTCCCTGGTCTTGCGACCTTTATACACCCGATGAGGGACTTGAACCCTCGGCCACCAGCTTAAAAGGCTGGCGCTCTACCGACTGAGCTAACCGGGTGAATTACTATAATATTTTTATGATTTTTTAATATTTACTTTTTTACTTATATACTTACTATCTATTTAATATTCGCAGTTATTCTTTATATTATTTTATAATTTAACAAAGGGATATTCCGAGTCCATATTCACTCCTCATCATCCGATGATTCACAATCAGCCCAGTTTCTAATAAACTTGGACTTTCTACGAACCGTCACATTTGGATGAGGTGCTTCTTCTGCATCAGAGCCCTCATCAAGATTTTCAAATACGTTTGTTTGTAGTGCTGGTGCATCTGTTTTATTCTTATTATCCTTTGCTTTCACAATGACAACAGACAAGCGAACAGGTTGTTGTTTTTTAGGTTCTTTGCATTGGTTTGAAAAATGGTTTCCTAATTTTCCGCATTCACTACATGTATGAGAACGAAGGTTATCCAGAAAGCGTTTGCAGCATATTTTTCCTTTGTGATCTCTGAAATTACGGTTGTTGTATAATTTTTTGATTCACCAACAAAAAAAGACATAAAAATATATTTAGAAAAATTAAAATTTGACATTTTCTTCCATTTATATATATATATATATATATGTCTAAGTCTTATAGAAATAGATCGCGTAAAAATAAATCTCGCAGAAATAGATCGCGTAAAAATAGATTAAATAAATTTAGCTCTTGTAGAGGTGGGAATCCGTATGCGTGTTCATCAAATACCGAACCAATTATAAAAAATTCAGGATGTGATAATGAATACGATTCAATAACAAGTGATCTCATTAAAAATGGATATTGTTTAGGCAACCAATGTTTAGATAAAAAAACTATACAACAATTAAGATTAAATTATATTATTCCAAGGAAAGATAATTACAGTCGAAGTGATCATAGAAAAAAAGTAGGAGATTTAAATAACCCATTTACTCGTGAAATAATTTCAAATGAACAAATAAGAAGAGCTGGATTAAAATCTCCAAATCGAGATGGAGATTATTTGGATGATAAAGAATATAATTTGTTATTGGATAACTATAAAGAAGCTATAAAAAGGAAACAAGCATTTGAAAAAATTGGACCTATAGGAAAGAGTATTTTGAATGGAGAAAGGGTTGGATTTAATAGAGCATACGGTTAGATTTAAAATAGAGCGTGAAATTATGGTTCTCATATAAAGTTCTAGGTACTCCTGCCTTTTCACATACATGACAAAAGGCAGAGGAATACATAACGACCTTCTGATTACTGCTGATACGACGAGACATTATTCTTGTTCTGTTATTGGTTTCTTGTTGATACTTATTATATTATTTGGTAAAAAGTTTTCAATTTTTTATGTTTTTCTGGCATAAAGATATATTATAACAAACATATTTTCCATAAAAAATTTCTTATTAGGTCCAATTCTATATATAAAGGTAATAAATAGCTTTTTTTTGATATAATATAATATTAATAATATTTATATAGTTTCTCAATAACATGGACGATAAAATTAAAATAAAGGGTGATAAAGGTACCAAGGGAAGGAAAGATAAAAATAAAAAAAACATTTATAGTAGTAAACATATTAGAAATCAAATGCAAAATAAAACAACAACAAATACTCCTTCTACTGCTAATACTGATAAGGGGAACGTTATTGAAAAGATTTCAAAAATATAAATAAAAATCAAAAAACACATAAAAAATTGAATATACTAATACAAATATTAGTTATTATATCAAACAACACTAACATATAACAATGTTTCTCCTAGGTTCTCTTTTAGTTGCTATGTTCTACATATTTGTAATTGTAGCATGTAATGATATTTCATTACGCAATATGACTTCAAATCTTCGGGGAAGTGATGACCTATCCGAGGAAAAAATAGAAAATTACACGAATTCCATTACATTTTCAGAACCCTCGCAATATTTACGAGGAGATGATGATCGCCTGCAACCTGAGTTTGTTACTATTTCAGGAATTTTCTCGAATACTGACGATAAATTTCCTGATAATTTTAATCTTCAGGAATATTTGGTAGAAAGAAATTGGAAAAATATGATCGGGAATCATCTAAATACTGCTTTTATTATTATGGAAAATCAGGTTCTCATTGAGTAACAAAAATAAAAATTTTATAAATTTATTAAAAATAAAAAAACATCTACATACATGGTTTTTTATTTTTATTTTACAATACGATTTATACATATATTTTTATAAAATTCTAAAAACAACAAACTGGCTATCTGGGTTGAATTCATGTCCAGTGACAGTAACCTCTTCTGCAGTAACAATTACATTCCTTTCAATAATTAACTTACCAATATCACAAAGTTTATTATTTAATAAAACCATTTCCTTATCTCTCATATTTTTTCCTGCCAAAGTTCCATTTGTATCTAATACTAATCCAACTGATTGTATTATCATGCACATACTTAACTTACTGCTAATATAACTATGAGTAGCATTAAATCGAACTACTTTCAAAATCATCTTTGCGATAATATCCATATCCTGTGTTGGAAAAGTACTTGGCACTGTCCCATATTTTGGTACCATTTTTTCTAATAATTCATTTAAAACTTGCTCTTCCTCCTCATCATGTATTTCATTACTATATACATTCGCAAAAGTTTGCCCATCTTTTGCGAATCTCAATAACATTCCTAGAAGTCTTGAAAACGCAGGAGCACGTAATTGAACTTCGGTAGTAACATCAATAGCTGACATTATATTTTGATTTGAATCTTGGTTAATTGTTATAAGTCCAATTAATATATTTCATATATGGTATTCAATTTTTTATTAAAATATAATAGATATATTACTTTTGAGAACCTTTATGGCAAGGATTTTGATAAAAAATATGTAAAAAATTGATTCCTTTCAGTTAGTTTAATAAATATGGTAATAAATTCACCAAATAAAATGCCCAAACCTACTCGTGATCAGCAATTTCAAAAATCTTTTGAAGGGTTTTTTGAAGATCTTTCTTTTAATTACCCAAATTTAACAGAATATAAAATTACAAATACTACAGATAATAAATCATGTTGCGATCATACCTATTTATTACATATTCCTAGAGAAATTATTGCATATCATCTAGATTTAACAATTATTGATAGAGATGGTACTGAAATTGGACCAGGTCCTGTTATGAAACACCAGGAAATACCAAATAAAAAAGATTTTAAAAAACATTACAATGATTATTTTAAAGATTACCAGTTAGAAATTGGTAAAATTCTGGTATCTTATACTGAAATTTTTGATTTTTGGTATGAAAAAGAAGATGATCGTATTACTAATGATGAGATTAGAAATGGTATTATTCATAGCGATTTATCTGAATATGATGTTTTTATGAAAATATTGGTTGTTTACCATAAAACACATTTTCCCTTCCCTATTCCTTTAACAAATGAGGAAAAATTAGATAAAAGATGCAGACAACTTGAAACCAGAAATAACGAATTAGTACTTAATTTAAATGGTCTAACTAATATGTATCAAGAGAAAGAAGAACAAAACACCTATTTGCGACATAGATTAAGGGTTGAACGCAGAATCGCTAATAACAAATATAAAGCAATGATTGAAAAAATTCAGAAAAAGTTCTCCGAGTATTATGATAAACTAGTAGAAAAAGATGAATGTCCAGTTTGTTATGAAGAAATTATTGCGGAAAAACTAAAAGTTCCTGGATGTTGCCATAGTATTTGCAAAGGATGTGCTGAAAAATGTGATAAATGTCCTATTTGCAGAGAATCTTATCTTCTTTAGACCCTTAGCCTATTTACAAAAAACATAAATATGCATTTTCAAAAAAGTCCCTGTTTTTTATTTAGCACATATAAAAAATCATTATTTTCTTCGAATAATATATAATGGATTCGGTTAATAAAACAGAAGAGAAAAAAAATGGTGTGACAGAAGAAAACACGGTATCGCCAACAGAAGAACAACCTACTACTACACCTGTTTCAACTCCTCCTGATGCTGATCAAAAAATATTAAATGATGAACAATTTACTACCGAATCAACACCAGAAACCAGCACCAATGCAACATCTGAACCTACTTCAGAAGCAACAACTGAACCCACTTCAGAAGCAACAACTGAACCCACTTCAGAAGCAACATCTGAACCAAGCACGCCAACAACATCAGAAGATAATAGCGAATTAGTTTATTCTCAACCAACTAAAAAAAGAAGAAGTCGAAGAAGAAAAAGTTGTCCAAAAAATTGTATTAAAAGAACTCGCTGTAAACTAAAAAAACGAAGAAGATCGAAAAAGAGGGCTGTTGTTAGCCCAACAAGTGAAATATCAGGAGGAAAACGTAAAAGAAGATCGAGAAAATCTAGAAAATAAAAAATTGAATAATAAATTATTTATATTAATTTAGGAAATAATATGTTAACTCGTAGTAAATCAACCCAACAACAACAGCTTCTTGAAGTCAATATCGATTTCAATGAGGCATCTAATTTATGGAATGCAAATAAAAAAAAAATCAAAAATTGCTGTTATAAATATATATGTGGAAAGGAATTATCCAATGGCTGTTATTGTAAAAAATCAATATATAAATTCGACAGATGTCGAATTCATCAAATAAATAATAAATAATAAATAAAACACATATAAATATTAATCTTTTTTTATATTATAATGGAAAACATTACTATGACCGAAGAGCCTCCTGTTCCACCTCCTTCTCCTGAAACTACACAAAAAGAGGTTCGCCTTATTGATGTTGAAATTACAAACGAAAACATGGCCTTTAATGTTCTTGTATCTTTTTTAGGTGTTGCCCAACAAAGGGGGACCTTTAGTATTGCAGAATCTGCAAAAATATACGAATGCATTCAAAAGTTTGTATCCACAAAACAAGAATAAAAAATTATAATTTTTTAAGATAATCTTTACATTCCGCAATAAATACTTCATCAACCTTCAGTTCAGGTATTTGAAATTTTCCCTTTATTAATGCTAACATTATAGTATCTAATTCCTCCATTGTTGCATTTAATTTTAATAATTCATTTGTTTTTATATTAAATAATTTAAATTCTTTTTCATCCGATTTATTTTCATCGGATGAAGATCTCATTTTCCACAACCATGCATAAATAACAACCTGGATCATGTGATCTATCGAAATATTACTAGTACATTTTATTTCCCATACAGCAATGTCTGTAATTAAATCTGTTCTTGCTGTGAATCGGAATTTCACATCCTTTGAATAATTTTTTGAAAAAAATTCATCTATTCTTACATGTGCTTTATCATCACTTTGACTAATTATTGTCTCCTCTATTCTTGGTATATGTTCCTTACATTCATGTCCCAATACACTATCCAATCTATCCGTGCATTTAGTAATTATCTCCCTCGATAACCAAGTATACTCATCCCGTTCAATTTGTTTTAATTTAAAATAAAATTTTTCTTGTATAGCTACGCTTACATTAGCCAAAAACAAATAATCATTTATTTTCTCGATATGTTCAGGTAATTCGCTAACTATGTTTTTCAAGTAAATATGTTCATTTGGCTTCATATTATCTACCGAATTACCTATTATATTTAATAAAATATTTGAATTATTATGAGAACCATACCATTTTTCATATAAATAATCATAATAAATACACGGTATGGTTATACCATTTAAATCACTTACTTCCTCAAAATAACCTTGTTTTGTCTCAATAATGTTCGGAATATCCAGTTCTAATATTTCCCTATTTTCTGAAATAAATATACGGTCTAATATAGGTGAAATATCTTCTATAATTGACTCGGGTACAAATTTAATAAGTTCAGTTGGTGTTAAATTATGTTTATTTACATACAAAAGATCACGAACCTCATCATCATCAAAAAATATTGTTTGATGATGTCCTCTAAAATCGACATAATCACTTTTCTTCATTTCTATATGATTTCTTTTCAAAAATTCCAATGGTCTATCTGATGGATAATTATTACTTTCAATTAAATAAAGTCCATGTGTTGCTCTCGTACAAGCAACATAAAGCGTATTTGGACATTTATCTCTTGGTAAATTTCGAGCATAAAATTTAAAATAAGAATTATCAAAACCTACTACAAATACAAATCTACGTTGTCTTCCTTTTATACTATGAAAAGATGAAAAGGCTATCTTCTTTTCAATAACACGTTCATCTATCTTATCCTTCTCTATCATTGGAACATAACATGGTATACCACGTTCTACTAACATATTCTCTAATTGACGCACATTACTATTCACACCTTTTACTGATGATGCTAATATAAATATATCATCTGGGGAATATTTCTCTAATATTTTACTTATTTCCGCTGCAATAATACGTTCAGTATTATATTTAGTATTACGTATATATAATACAGGCATATCATCTCTACATGCCTCTAGTCGATTTGATCCGATCATTGCCTCATTGACAAATTTACACATTTGATTTGTTATTCTATAGGACATTTTCATTGTACAATAACGAAATTCATTTGATTTTAAATATTTAAATTCATCCCATAATATATCTGCAAATGTTAAAAATCGAATATCTGATCCTTTAAATTCATAAAGTCCCTGCATATAATCACCCAAAATTAATAATTGAATAGGATTACCCATATCTCTTGCATATTTTGCCATTAGTTGGAAATATAAAAAGGTCATATCTTGTGCTTCATCTAATACTATTAAATCAACCTTTGGTAATTTTTCTACAGGTTTTGTATCATTTAATATAACATAACGTAATACGGTATCTGTATAGGATGTAGGTAGATAATATCTTACTGCCAGACTATGAAATGTATGTACCTTCATATTTGTTATACCTAACTTTTTTACGCGATCTTTCACTTCAAATCGTAGCATTGAGTTATATGTCATCTGTAATATTTTCTTATTAGCTAATGCCTTTGCTACTGATAAAATTAGCGTTGTTTTTCCGGTACCAGCACAAGAATCTACAATTACATTATGTCCTTCAATTACATTATTTAATATATTCTGTTGTTCCTCACTTAAATCATTCATATGAAATATAAAATAACAATAAATTATATTGATATTTTATATTTATATTACTTTTTTAAGGTCTATCCGTGTTTTTGTATCCATTTGGATACAAAAGACATGATAACCCATATCCTATTCGTGCATAAATACATTTATGCACGAATAGAGATTAAGGTCTAATTGGTTAATACTTCATAAAGATACATTAGCTAATATCGAAAGGAAAATGCAAAAGTACCTACTGCTAATAGTCCTAATACAAGTCCTGTGTGATAATATACTTGCATCCCTCGATACATAGCTAGCCATGCTTGATTTTGTTCTGGCGTTTTAATATGATTTAACATCCAATCTGATTTTGGAGATAAAATATAATAAAAATAATTTGTTAAAAATGAAATAGCAATTACAATACAAACAAGAGAACCCGTACCAAAACGATTTTTCTTGATTTGTACATTATAAAAAATGACTAATAATGAAAGAATAAAGCCTAAAATATACCCAAAATAATATATTCGCAATCTTTCATCCACTATTTTTTTATATGTTTTTTGTAAATTTTCTGGTAACTGATTTTTGTATTTATTCATGATATCACTTTGATAGGTAGCATAGCTCATATAAACCATTCCACTTAAAAAAATAGCTGATATTCCACAACTAATTTGACAAGGCATTCAAGTTCTCGATATATAAATAATTGATAAAATAATATACAAATTTTTAAAGATAAAATATTCTAGGTTCTCTCAACTAAAAGAAAAAAGTCCAAGGAGATTTTAAAAATGGACAAAGAATTCCTTGTCCAAAATTTATTTTATGGAAAAAATTTTGCAAAAAGGTCGATTTACACTGACATGCTTTAAAATCACCAAAATAGTCGAAAAATACCACTGCATAATTTCTTACCATAATTCGGATGTCCAAGTCGGCACAGAAGTACAGAAGTTGAGACTGAAACTTCTGTGCCAGGTTTCCCAATGATTTATTGTTAGCATTATGATAACAAAAAATTTTATTATCAATAATCCTTATCGAGTAGCACAGATTAACTTCTGTGCTTCTGTGCCGAAATATTTAGCGTAAAATTCATATAAAAAAATGGTACAATAGACTATATGGATAGTAAAAGAACAAGAATTTTCACCTATTTTCATGAATATTGTGATGATATATTAATCGCAAAATTAAAATTAATTAAATGCAGATATCATATTCTTGGAATTGATAAGGATACAAATATTCTCAAAGGATGTATTTATTTTAATAATCCACGGTCAATAAATGCAATAATGAAATTAATTGGTATTAATTTAACAGCAGAAATATCAGATGATAACTATGATCAATACAAAGTACTTATTAATAAATGGGAATATGGAGAACGTCCTACACAGGGTAAGAAAAAAGTAAAGACAAGTAATGAAATAATCCCACTCACCAATACAATAATAGAACAAAACACATCGCTTATAGAACATAGTAAGGAAATATGCAACTATCTAATGAAACAAAACCAGCAGCTATTAGAAGAAAACAAACAATTGAAACAGACTACAATGATTACAAATAATATTGAGAAAATGGAGAACACAATAAATGAAAACAAAACCTTTAATATTAATGTATTTTTGAATGAAGACTGTAAGAATGCAATTACTATGGGTGAATTTATAAATTCACTTAAAATAGAAGATTCCGATTTGTTTTGTGCAAAGGAACATGGACTAGTAGAAGCAATTACTAATATTTTTCAAAGAGGACTAGAGAATTGTGATATTAATTCAAGACCTGTGCATTGCACAGATACGAAACGAGAAACATTACATATTAAGGATGCAGAAGGTTGGGTTAGAGAGACAGGTTCAGAGTCAAAAAGAATGAAACATGCAATTAATACAATATCTAATAAAAAAATTAAAAAACTATCTGAGTATATAAAGGAACATCCAGAATATAATAGTGTTTATTCTCCACAATATGAAGATTGCTTACAAATGATGCGAAATGTAATGGGTGCATCAGAAGATTCAGATAAAACAGAAAAAAAAGTTCTCAAAAATATTGCAAAATCAGTTTATATTACACCTAACGAAATGAAATAATATTACCTTCTTCTATGTACTGCTACTATAATGATCTACTCTTTATGAAACTCCTTTCAATATCAGGTTTCAATGTATCGATTTTATATTATTTAATCCCTATTCGTGGATAAATATATTTATCCACGAATAGTATATACTCCATCGTTGATTTGTATTCATTTGGAAACAATTCTACGGATAGATCTTAATCAATTTTTATTTTCTTGGTTTTATTTTTGGATGAATTAGGTATAAACTTTTTATTAAATTGCAAAGCACGTAATAAACGCATTTGTTTTGCAGCATTTTCTTTCGATGTACATTTTGCAAAAACCTTTTTATTTTCCTTATTAGTAACTCTATAGCAAGGTTTTCCACGTACCTTTCGACTTTTATATGGCATATATAATAATAGAATATTTTTATAAGTCATACAAGAGTTTAAAATCTAAACAAAAAGAATAATTAGCATTATTCATATTTAAAATACGACCATATTCATCATACAATTGTATACGTAATCTTTGTATATCTACAGGACCAAAGTATTTTCTAGGTTCAGTTATGATAGTATAATTATTTTCTTTTATAGAACTGAAAGATGTTCCCTTAATTGATATTCTAGCTAGTATATTTGGATTCAAAATAGATTTATTAAATAAACCTACAAATTGATTATTTACATTGTTATTAAAATCATCAACTGCTAAATAAATATATTTTATGGTTGACATTTCAAAAACTGTATCTGAAATATACTGTTTACTGCCACTGTATTGTGGTTTAATAAACCCAAGGTTCCAACCTATTTTTGAAAAAAGGGACGTAGTATCTGATGTTCCATTCAGATTTTTTGTAAAATCTAATGTAATTGAATTTATGTATTTTGAATGAGTTTCAGATGGTTTTATAATAACCTTTCCTGTTCCTGAATTATGTTCATCTATATCTAATGATAATTCTATATAGGAAAAAATGCTATTTGGATTCATAAGATTTCCATCTTCATCTATTGGTGAAAGTAAATTATTGATTGTATTAATTAATCCATGTGAATTATAATTTCCATCTGGAATAATAATAGTTATTTCATCATTAATTAATTTAACCAAATCTTTATCAGTTATTGAAACATCTTGGATCAATTCATTATCAATTATTTTAGTTAGTTTCTTATCATTTGAAACCTTATCTACTAATTGTAATTTTTTTTCGATTTGCTCCTTTTTAAATATTTCATATTGAGCTCTTTTTTTTTCATATTGAATTTTCTCTTTCTCAAACTGTGCTCTTTTTTTCTCATATTCGGATTTCTTTCTTTCATACTCTGTTATTTTTTTCTCATATTCAGATTTCTTTCTTTCATACTCTGTTATTTTTTTCTCATATTCAGCCCTTATTTTTTTTTGCATGTTTTCATAACGAATTCTATTTCTTTTGAATTCATCATGTTGAATTTTTCTTTGTAATTCTTCATATTCAGCCATGTTTTTCCTTATTTCATCATTTTGAATTTTTCTTTGTAATTCTTCGTATTCAGTCTTTATTTTTCTCTGCATTTTATCATATTCATCCCTTAATTTATTTTGCATTTTTTCATATTGAACAATTATTTTTATTTTATCCTTTTCGTTTTTTATATCTAATTCTTCATCTATTAATTGTTTTTTGAACTCATCATCAATCATATTATCATTCAAATAAGTATCTATATTTTCAAGCATTATCTCTTCATCTATAATATCAGTAACAGATTCTACATCCATATTTTCATCAGATGATTCATCATATATAGTTTCATTGAATATTTCTTCATAAGTATTTTCATAGGTATTTTCATTTTCATAAATATTTTCATTATAATTGTACGTGTTATAATTATTATCGTAATAATTATGTATATTATCATTGTAATTGAATGTATTAAAATTATTTTCATTATATTCATTATATTCATCATATTCATTATATTCACATGTATTATATGATGAATCAATGCACGTAATATAATTGAATGAAGAATCCCAGTAAGTTTGTTCATTATTGAAAATATCAACATTTGAAGCATCATAAAATGATTTTGTACAACATTTTTTATTTAATAATTCTTTCAAACAATTATTCTGAAACGCAAATGTATTATAATTTACTTTAATATACAAATAATTATTACCAAAACTTTCAGATATATTATAAAAAACAATAGGTAATTCTATTGATGATAATTGCATCGATACTACCTTATTTAATTTATTTTGAATATTCATATTAAAATCAGAGCATTGTGTAGTATATAAATTATCACGAAAACGGGTATCTATATTTAATGTTTTTGTAATTACCCTTGTGTTAAGTGGGTTCAAAGTTCCTTGAAAGAATTCACTAGGATTCGCATATATAAATTGTCGTTCAGGATGATTAATTAATTCATCAGTTCTTGATGAATGTTCTTTAGAAAAAGGTGTATCTAAAGTATCTAGTTTATAATTTTTTGGTATTGTTGTTGGTTGTTTTTCAGTAATTGCTTTACCACATTTAACAAAAGTGAGCCATTGTTTTGCCTTTGTTAAAAATTCTATTAAATCTGATTTAAAACGTTTATTTATATGGCCACTTTGTAATAATTGTTCTCGTATCTCATATTCTTTTAATTCTATATCAGATGCGTTATATTTTTGATTTGGTTTTAGTCTAAAAAATTTCTCTATATCCTTAATATTATAATTATTTATATCTAAATCAAGAGTATCCATATAGTTAATTATTATATAATTAATATCTTATTTTAACTTCTAGCAATTATTAAATTTAGAAATAACTTTGGTAACAAAAAGCAAAATATAGAGTATTAACAAATCAATTAATAAAAATTTAATTTATTATTATTATTTATTTTCGGTATATTTATTATAGTAATAATATGCCTTCTCAAAATGATTTGACGAATTTACGTAGATTAGCCCAGCTTAATGCATTATATAGTAGACAACCAGCATATTGGAGTGATATAATTAGTCCAATAGATAGTAATTGTAATTGCCCATGTCCTAATCCCCCACCTCCACAACCACCTTGTCCACCTCCACAACCACCTTGTCCACCTCCAATCCAACAACCTTGTCCACCTCCAATCCAACCACCTTGTCCACCTCCAATCCAACGGCCTAAATCACCTTGTCATTACAATACATATCCTAATAATCCAGTTATACAATATGTTCCTGTACTTTATGGTAATGATAATATAGATATGTCTTGTGGACCGAATAACACTGCCAATAATTGGAATGCTTCAAACTGTTATTCAGGTTATTATGGTTTTACTGGACCACAAGGAATACAAGGCCCAACTGGGCAACAGGGATTACAAGGTATACCTGGTCCAACTGGAACTCCTGGTCCAACAGGACCACCTGGACCATCTGTTAATAGTAATAGTGATAGTTCTTCTCAAACTTTCTATATCAAAGCATATTATTTAGTAAACAGTGGTGCACCCCCAAATACTGAAAATACGCCTGTTGCATACACTACACCTATTTTAGTAGATGTGGTTCATAACTTACCACCAGCATTTACAGTTTATTTTGATGATAACACATCGGCTATTAAGGATACAACAGGTGCTACTCCTATTGTTGGTGGTAATATTTATATTAAAAACACTAATATTTCAATCGGTAAACCATATGTATTTTCATCCGGTTCAGAGATTCAATTTGCTTCGACAAATAGTGCTTTAAATCCCGAAGGAAATGCTAATGAAATTAATCCTTTTATTACATGGCATTATAATCAAACATGGGCAAACACAGTAATTACTGATAAAGTTACAGTTGAAGATTTTTTTAAAACAGGTACAAATAAATCAATTTCTCCTGTAGTTATTTCAACACCACATAATTCGAGTAACTATACTTTAACCTCAATTGCATCTGGAACATCTAGCTTATTTCCAAATAATATTTTAAATCAAGCATATAATTATAACAGTATACCTGAAGGAAGTATTAACCCGGTTAGTCTTAATAATCCATTCAATATTATTAATTTTGATCTAACCTATCCTCCTCCATTGTTAAATACTGAATTATATAATATTTGCGTTAACACTACTGGACCAAATGCAACACTTGGTACAAATGAAACTGGTGGAATTAATACATATTTGAATTTAGTAAATCTACATATTACCTTTCCTTCAAATATATGTTAGAGACATAACCTATTCATGAATAAATATATTTTACTAATATATAAATGTCAATTGCAACATTAAAAAGAAAAACAAAAACCCAATATAATAATATAAGTGTAGGACAGCCCGCATTTTCATTAAATGGTACAAGGCGTAGTCAAGGATATGTTGGGCAAACTTCTTTATCTAGGTCCTTACCAAGAACATTAATGAATGGACCTACCCCACGAGGACATGGCGGTTGTTGTGGTAAATATCCTACCACAGCAATAGTTCAATCTGCTGTTACGTCATTAAATAATCCAAATATTGTTAAAACTTCAGTTATAACCACAAATGGAATGATCGAAGAAAGAATGAATAATATTTCAAATATTAATCAAAAATATTTTATCACATGTGGACCATCTACTACAACATACAATCAATGGAAAGCTGATAACAATCAAAACCTAAATAACCAGGATGATTATATTAGAAACAAGGCAAAAAAGACTATACAGAAATCAAATTTAGCCTGCAATATTAAGAATACTTCAAAACCATGCAATAATGCATGTGCTATATATTATAAAAATTTATTTAGTAATATAAAATTTTTTAGTAGATCATCCTATGTTAATTATGTAAAACCTAAAAGCAATTATGTAGCAATTAGCCAAGGAGAACATTTAATTAATAAAACAAATAATTGCACATCACATGACATAACCGCAACTGTACCTAGGTTTAATCCTAATATTAGAAAAACACCCTTTGCATGTGGATTATAAAAAATTGATTTAAGGTTTATCTTATGATTAACAAATAATTAAAGATTAATAATATAGTTAAATAATAATATTATTAATATGAATCAACCAGATTTAGAAAAACTTCAAAAAAAATATCTAGAATCTCTTTCAGAAAAAGAGAGAAAATCTTATGAAATTGCAAAGGAACATTTGGGTATGTCATTTCAATTGAATATAAGCAATGGATTTTTAAAATGGCTTAAAAAACAAGCTACTAACTCTTAATTCTTCTTCATAAACAATTCTTTAAATTTACTATAACTAAATATCTGATTTTGTAACTCACATTCGCTTGTTACATCATCTAATAATTTTGAATAAAAACCATTTAGTTTATTTTTTCTTTCTGGTTTCTGTAAAGGTTTAAAATTAGTAATCCTACCCAAGTTTATAAAAATATTTCGATTATATTCCTTTTCAGGTTTTTTATTTTCATTCGCATCATTTATTTTATTATCAGATTCCGGTTCTAATTGATAATTTTTTAATTTTGCAAATGCAGAATTATCTAATTTAGGTAATGTTTTTTTCTCTATTTCTGTTTTTTCTTTTTCCTCTTCCAAATAAAGTTTAATCAAAGGTGATTCTTTATCTTCTTCCAACTTCTCATTATCCATATAAAAATCTCGACAATTATATACTATAACATATTTCATTGCAACCGCATTCAAAATAAAATAGGGTATTCCGGTCATATCAGAATAATAAGCAAATCCATTCTTATAAACATCATAATGCATAATTATATTACCACGAGGAGTATTTTCAATTAATATTCGGGTTCTCCAAATTTTCTCTAATTGATTATTTGTATCTACCAATGTTTTTTGTAATTCTTTTTTATTATAAAACACCGGTTCAATATTAGTATTCATATTTCTAATACATTGAAAACTATTTATGAATTTTTTTTTATTTTTTTCTATATATTTTTCTGTAGGATTAGCTATTTGGATAGTTTTAATTGGAAATAGCTTATAATAACTATAATATACGTAATAAAAAAACCATCTATACAAATAAGTTAAAAAAAAAACGATAGGGTTTTTTGGAATATTTTGTTGAGAATTACCTATTTTAGCAATGTTGTTATATAATAGTTGATTTTTTCTAATATTTACTTCTTGTTTCATTATTATATTTAATTATCAAATGTTTTTATGCTGTTTTTATTTTTTGTATATTTTTTATTTGATTTAATCTGTATTCAATCAAATCCCGCATCTCATTTTCAAGTACCGGTACTTGTATTCGCTGATAATTCTTATAAATATTATCCGGATGAATACAAATCAAATACAAATCAGTTACTTTTTTTCCATATTTATGTTCCAAAATCATTTTATAGGTATTTAATTGTAAGGCATAATGCCAAAAATTAGTATCAGGCAGATGAGAAATACATGTAGTTAATGCATATTTACCAAATTCTGCTTCATGTTTAATTTCTTGACATCTCTTCCAATCATATATTTGAAGTGTTCCATCAGGGTTCTCAAATACCATATCAATTGATCCTGATAATTTTAGTTCTTCATAATAAACCATCCATTCTGTTCGATATGGTTTTAATTCAGGGAAATCTTTAAGAAAATTCTGAAAATACTGATATTCAATACTTGTATTGGTAACATCCATACCATTGAAATAACATTCAATATCATAATGCATCTTTGTTCCTGCACTAGAAGCTGCATCACGGTTCTTATCCCAATCGGCCTTAATTTGCTCTTTAGTCATACCATAATATTTATATTTTGGATCATTCATTTTCTTACTACGCAACATATTATCAATTATTGCGTCAGCATTAAAATGTGAGAAATGACTATGATTGAAAGTTGTCACAGAAGTATATGTTCCTCGTTCACCACAAACTGTGTATATATGTGGTCCTTCCTCGAAAGTAATGAACTCATCACGTGGATGGGCATTTATAGTTGCGAGATAATGGGGGTTTCCTGGTTGGTCTGACATTTTAATAGTTTTTATTTATAACAAATAAAAAATATTATAATCAATTTTTCATAAATTTCATGAATTTATTTCTAAGCACTGAGAACGTATATTTCTCTTTAATTTATTATAAATAAAACTTCGTACTTGGGTATTTCGTTTTTCATCATTCATGCGGTCTCCACCTAAAATTTTTAAATAATAATTCATATACATTATTTTATATGTTTCCTCATTTTCTATTTTATCTTTATTAACCAAATACCAGCAACGATTAAATTCAACCAAAAATCTATATGATATAGATGCTATTAAATGATCAATATCACTATTGGATAGCAATACCCATTTTTTATTAGTATCATAAATATAAAACTTATTTGGTTTTACATCATATGATCGTATAGGTAGTTTATCATCATATTTTTCTATAAAATGAGTAAATAGATCATAAATACCCTTTAATAAATTTGTATTAAATACAATATCCAAATAATTTTCCACTGAATTTAATAACAATTCTATAAATTCATTATAACTAATATCAGGTTTCGATGACTCATTTAAAATATCATTAAAATTTCGTTTTATTTTTACTCTTACTGAATTCTTTAAATCCGCATTTTCTTTTTCTATTTTTCCAATACGTAATGATAACTCCTGTATTAGTAAAAACATCTCCTTTTGAGTTGGTAATTTTTCATATGAATCAATTTCATTATCCTGTTCACGTTTACTTTTACTTAAAAACTCACAAGTTTGTACATGACGATCAAGATTAAATTTTTGTTTATATCCTCTATTGCAATATTTGCAAATATTTGTTGAATTATGGTACATTTTTTATTATTGCTATTATAATATAGGAAAAAATCAATTTTTTAATATGAAAATGTTATTTAGTATAAATAAACCCAAAATTCAAAATCAAGAAAATAAAAATACTATTATTCAAAAATCAGTAGATCAGCAAAATATTTATCAAGCAACTGTTTATACATTAAGATATGGAATGTTTGCGAGAATGCTAAATACTAACTGCTCAAGTTGTGATAAATAATATATATTCATATTCTATAAGCAAATGAAAAAATTCTTTAATTTAAAAAATATAATATTAATATTATTGATATTATTTATTTTAGTTATTTTTGCAAATGGATTAAATTTTTATGAAGGTTATGATAGTAGTATTCAAAATTACTCGGATAACGTAAACTACCATGGTGCCGGAGTAAGAAAAGATATGCCAAAATTTATAAATGATATGATACCACAGGGCTCTAAAGCAAAATATAAAAATGGTGTAGCAGTAAACGGTTATGATGCAGATGGAATACCAATTATTGAATTTAAGGATGGTAAGCCAGTAATTGATTATGTTAATAATAATCCAATATTTGGGAAAGTTATTAGTGACGATAATAATAATAATAATGATAATAACAATAATAATGAAATTTCATTTAGTACTAGTCAAACAAAAATTGAACAGTACCCATTTTAGAGAATAATCTCTATTATGCAATAGCAGTTATAATTAGTTATTGATTTATATAATATATCCTCAATATATTATATAAATGAGTCAATTTAAAAATACAAATGATCTTTTTTTAGAACCTAAAACAACGCAATATGGGAGTCATATGATTATGACTAATGTTACTAAACAAACAAAAACAAAATATATTAATATTGATACAAGATTTAGAGATGAATATAATTATTTACAAATAGCAAATTATAATATTACTTTACCAGAACGTATAGCAGATGTTAGTAAAATGACTGTAAAATCAGTTGAAATACCTATTAGTTTTCATAATATTTCATCTAATATTGGGAATAATTGTTTCAATGTTACTATAAGTGGAACTACAACAAAAATTACTATTCCCGATGGTAATTATAATACTACGTCATTAACATCAGCATTAAATACAGCTCTAACTGGTTATAATTTAACCTATAATAATTCATCGTCTAAATCAACACTAACATCAACTTCAGGTACAGTTACAGTGAATTTTGCAATTGGGTCCACCGGTGGTTCTGACAAATATAATTTTAAATCTAAATTAGGTTGGTTAATGGGATTTCGTAATTCAACATATTCTATTACATCTACAATAACTACTTCAGAATCATTTATTGATTTAAATGGTCCTAGATATTTATATCTAGCAATAGATGAATTCAATAAAGGTAATCAACACTCGTTTTATTCACCATTATACACATCAATAATCAATAAAAATATTATTGCACGCATAAGTTTAGATCCATCAAATCATAGTTTTGGAACTGTATTACCCGTAAATTATTCAAATGGATTATTATTAAGTGATACAAGAAGTTATACTGGAAAAATAGACTTACTTAAATTAAATGTGCAACTATTAGATGAAAATGGTAATAATGTTGCATTAAATGGACTTGATTTCTCTTTTTGTTTGGAAGTAGAACATGAATAAAGGGAACCTACGGTTCCCTTTTGAACCCTCCCTTATTTAAAGTATTCTATGGTTCCCTTTTGAACCCTCCCTTATTTAAAGTATTCTATGGTTCCCTTTTGAACCCTCCCTTATTTAAAGTATTCTACGGTTCCCTTTTGAACCCTCCCTTATTTAAAGTATTCTATTTTTATTATTTTTTATGCCGTAAAATCGGCGTTTTAAGGTATATCCTCTCTTTTGTAATCATTTGGATACAAAAACACGGATAGACCTTAACTTGTAAAAAAATAAAATAAAATATAAATATAAAATGAATAAAACCCTGAAAAGTGGAGTGAATGATATTAAATATTTAATAGTAGGAATTATGTTATTTTCGTTAACTATGGCAACAATCTTTATATTATATGCGTTAATAAAAACACCAAAGGGTAATAAAGTGATACAGGATACATGGAGGTGGTGGTGGAATAGGACATGGTGGAATAGGACGCAGAAACGGATTCGGAGGGAACGGATTCAGGGGGTGGTTTAGGGTATGGTGGACATACTTATTATGGAGGAGGTTATGGTTATACTTTATATATTTACAACGACTATTAAGGTTTATCCGTGGATAAATATGTTTATCAAAGAATAGAGATTAAATCGTGTAAAAATCAACTATATATTCAAAACCTTTAAAAAATTACCATTTACATAATGATGTATTAAAAAACTTATTAATCCAATTAAAACATCCGCCAATAAAAATATCCAAGATTGTTTGTTACCTATAATAGCATTATAAGCAAATAAAAAATATAAAATAGAATGTACGGGTCTTAAATTATTCCACCATATTTTCTCTCCAAATGTTTCTGCACCAGTTTTTCTGGATCCTGTTAAATATATGTAAATAAAACCTATAGCCGGCAGTAAAGCTATATAACCTAAATATTTCAAATATTTAGTATCTATATATTTAGCAATAATAACAAATAAAGTACGAGTTCCAATGCAACCGATTAAAAACAATAAAAACCTTTGCTGTAAATGATTCATTATATATTATTATAAAGAAAAATTGATTTTACTGGAAAATAAAATATGATATGTAAATAATCACATTAAATATCATATCATGAAAAAGGTATCAATACATAGTTCGGAATTACAAACAGAACTATCTGGTCACACCAACATTATAAATATAAATACTAATGAATTATCAAATGAACAAAAATATGCATATTATAAATTTATTAATGGAGAGAACCTATTTATTACTGGTCCAGGTGGAACTGGTAAAACACGGTTAATTAAACATCTAGTTGAACATGCTAAATCAGTTAATAAAAAAATACAAGTTTGTGCTATGACTGGATGTGCAACCATATTGCTTCAATGTAATGCACGAACTTTACATTCATGGAGTGGTATAAAATTAGCAAAAGGTCCTAAAACCAAGGTTATTGAAAGTGTATTAAGAAATCGCAACGCAGCAAAAGCATGGAGATCTGCAAAAATTCTTATTATAGATGAAATCAGTATGCTTTCCAAGAAAATATTTGAGATAATCGAAGAGATAGGACGCCTAACCCGTAAATCATCACTACCATTCGGTGGATTACAAGTTATTCTTGTTGGAGATTTCTTCCAGTTACCACCTATCGGGAGTGATGATGAACCTGATACCGAACAATTTTGTTTTGAATCGCCTATTTGGAACACAGTATTTAAATCAGAAAACCATATTGAATTAAAAACTATTTTTAGACAAACTGATCCTACCTATATTAATATTCTAATGGAAATCCGTAAAGGTGAGATTAGTGAGGAAAATAAAAAAATACTTCAACAATGTTTAACACGCGAATATAATGCTGAAAAAAACAATAGTTGTATACCAACAAAACTATTTGCTATACGTTCAAAAGTAGATTATGTAAACACACAAATGTTCTCAAAGATTCAAGAAAAAGAATATGTACTAGAATATACTTTCAAAAATGATTGTCTAACCTATTTAGATTCAGGTAAGATTATTTCTCCCGAATTACTAAAATTATGCAACTCATTATCAAGTATAGATAAAGAATATGAACTAGAGCAAATATTAAATAATTGTCAATGTAATAAATTATTACGTATTAAAAAAGGTGCTGCAGTAATGTGTACAATAAATCTAGATATGGATAATGAAATTTGCAATGGTTCTCAAGGTATTATTATTGATATCATTGAAAATGGATCAAATATTATACCTGTTGTTAAATTTTCAAATGGAATTATAAAACGTATATCTCCCCATTTTTGGCAATCAGAAGAATATCCTACTCTTGCAGTTGGTCAATATCCATTATGTTTAGCATGGGCATTAACTATTCATAAAATTCAAGGTGCCACACTAGCAATGGCTGAAATTGATATTGGTAGAACGATATTTGAATATGGTCAAACATATGTTGCATTATCTAGAATACAGTCATTGGATGGGCTTTATTTATCTGCATTTGAACCAAATAAAATTAGGGCTAATCCAAATGTTATTGCGTTTTATAATAGAATAAACCAACAGGAATGTATGGATAATTACTCAGTATTATTAGAAAATGCTATTAAAAAGTATGTTTATGACTCTAATAGAGAACCTTCAGAAGAAAAAACAAATACAAAAATTATAAAATTATAATATATTAATATTTATATATGGTAGCCGGCAGTATTTTACCAGTTACAATTCATAAAAATAAACTATATTTTTTATTTGGTAAAGAAAATGCAATGGAAGATAGTGCAAAGGGATGGTCTGATTTTGGTGGTAGAATGGATAATGGTGAAACTCCTTTCACAGCTGCATTGCGAGAGGGTAGTGAGGAATTAACTGGGTTTTTGGGTGATAAAAATGAATTAAAAAAACTTATTAATAAAGGGGGTGGTGTTTATAAACTAACACATAATACTTATCATGTACATATATTTTTTATGGAATATGATGAGAACCTGCCCAAATATTATAATCAAAATCATCGATTTTTATGGAATAAAATGGATAAAAAGTTATTAAATGATTCCAAATTATTTGAAAAAATAGAAATTGATTGGTTCTCGATTGATGATATTAAAAAAAGGAAACATGAATTCAGAAATTTTTATCAAGAAATCGTAGATCTTTTTTTAAAAGATATTGAGAACATCCATCGATTTTTGGATAAAAAGAAAAACTATCGAAAAACCAAGAAAACCTATACATAAATAGCATTTTTAGAATAATTATATATTCATGATAATATAGTAAAATATGGATATATAGTGAGAATCTATAAAATAAAAATACATAGTAATTGTATAATAATTACTATGTCTTGGAGACAATATGGAGGTACAAATAAAACATTAATAAATTCAGTAAATGTTGGTTCCGTTGTAGCAAATCAATTTTTATCCAGAAGTACTGCCGCAAATGTTAACCAATTTGATAATTTAAAAGTTAAAGGACAATTGCTATCACAAGATTATATTTTGAGTGGAACATATATTAAAGGATTAGGACAATTAGTAACTTCTGGTAATTTAATAGTTAAAAATCAACAATTTTTTGGAACAGATGCATCATTTGTTGATCATTTACCATGGTCGTATATTTTTGGTAATTCATACGGAATAAGTATTAATAATAAAAATCCTCAGGCAGTTTTTCATATTACTGGATTAAGCTACGAGGTACTTAAAATAGATACAAGCATGAATGTTATACGTAATATTATTGGGCAAAATGTAAATGCAAAGGGTATTGTAATTGAAGCAAATGATACTTCATCAAATATCTTTTTTTATAATGATATTAGTACAAATAAATTAAATATTCCAGATTCATTTATTAAAAATAACAATGGTTTATCACATGGTTCCGGTAATTCACTCTTTTATTTACAAAAAAACGGAAATATTTTATTAGATGCATCCTCTCAAATTTTTATTAATGCAAATAAATCTCCAGGAACATTAGGTACTATTTTTATTAACAGTAATTATACTTCTTTATCATCCAAATCCAAATTTTATTTAAGAAATCCAACAATTAATAATACTTATAATAATACTTATAATGAAACTGTTATTATTTATGATAATTCAAATTCAACATATTTGTATGATAATTATAATGTAAATTCAGCATTAACAGGTAATGCATTAACATTAATTTCATATGATAATAATTCCAATACCTTTTTAAGATTAATAGATCCAAGTAGTAAAGGGTTTGCATTTGGAGGTGGTGCATTCGCATTTGATACAACCCGGGCTTTTGGAACTATAGGAATAAATGATGTTAATGGTAATTATATTCCAACACAAAATATTGTTTCGGGAAATAATAATACCAAATATGCATCTACAATAGGTATTAATACATTTGCACCAAAAACAGAGAATTATGTATTAGATATTAATGGTGCTACACGAATAGGTAATGGTGAATTTAAAACTATTTTTAATTCAAATTTTGAAATTAAAAAGGTTAGTTATTCGAAAAATAGTAATTATGTATTAGCAATTGGATCATCATCATCAATTGGTGACATATCAAATAATTCTATTATTTATCCGCAATATTTTTCTTATTCTAATAATAGCGGATTAACTTGGAATACATTACCAATCAATATTTCATTTGGAGATTTTCTGAAAAATTCAAAAAATGCATTCAATTCTGTTTCTGCGTATAATCAAAATTTTGCAATTATAGGTTCTATTAATAATAATTTATATTGGACAAATAATAGTGGAATAACATGGAGTTTATTACTGTATAATTCAGGTAGTAATAATTCATTATTTAGAAATACCACTGATATTTATATTCAACGTTATAATAGCGTTTATCGTGTTTTTTTATCATTTGAGTATCCAAACACTGATAAAATCCCAAAATATAATACTAGTTATTTTACCTTTGATCCAAATAATCCATCGGATATTAATTATTCTGTATCTGATTCAACTAAAAATATTCAAAACTATTTTACCTTAACAAATACTGATGCTATACCAAATAACCCACCTTATTATTCTAATCCTGGTCCAAGTAACTTTAATTATAAAATAAACGCAAGTGACTGTAGTGGACAATATATATATTTTGTAGGTGATGGTATTGTTAAAATAGACGGAACTGTTTTATATCCTTCTGCTATTTATAATCGTAAAAATACTTATGATTTATCATATAATTCGGTCTATGTCTATAATGATAATAATATTATTGCGGTAGGTAATAACATAATATCTTGGACTTCAAATGGAAGTACTGATACTACAGGTAGTAGTTGGAATGATATTCAATTAAGCTCTACAAATATTGGAAATGTTAACTTACAAAGCATTTTTATTTATGACCTTTCAAATGCAATTGCTGTTGGTAATAATGGTATAATTATTTATAGCAATAATTGGAAAAGTTCTAGCCCTGATTGGAATACTGTTCCAAATACTTTATTAAATACTTCTGGAATTGCTACTCGTATTAATAGTACTAATAATAAATTAATTAATATTCGTATGCCAAGCATTGATACCTTTATTATTTTAAATGTTAATAGCACTTATGTTCCAAATACATATACATTTGGAACAACAAATTTATTAACAACTGGAACTTATGGTGCTAGTAAAGTATTTTATGCATTTTATCCAAATATTTTTAATAGAATTAATAACACGGTTTTTGAACTTTCCGGAAATATGGTTATGTCAGGTGATATTAACATAAATGATGGAGGGCAACTTATATCTAATAATAATACATTTTATATATTGAATAATAATGTTAAAAATATATATATCGGTAACGCATATAGTACTACTATTATACCTGGGTCAACATATATTGGAAATGATTTATCAGTAAATTCTAGAATATATGTTATTAATGATGTTTGCATGAATTCTCGTTTATTTGTTTCTAATGATGTTTCGTTAAATAGTAATTTTTATGTCAATGGGAGAACAATTCTTAATGGTGATGTTTCATTAAATAGACGGTTGTTTGTTGCAGGTGATGTTTCGTTTAATAGTCGGTTATTTATTGTATCAGACGTATCTATGAGTTCTCGACTTTTTGTATCTAATGATACTTCTTTAAATAGTAATCTATATACCTTTGGACGAACTATTCTTAATGGTGATGTATCATTAAATTCCTCATTATTTGTTAATGGTGATGTATCATTTAATTCACGTTTATTTATTAATCGAGATGTATCATTAAATTCTAACTTATTTGTTGGAAATGATATTACAGTTTATGGTAGACTTAATGTTTTTCAATATAACTCAACAAATATTTTATATACAAATGTTACCACGAGTAATTATACACTTATAGTTGCTGAAGATATGTCATTAAATGGCCGGTTAACTGTTAATTATGATGTATCTATGAATTCTCGCTTATTTGTGGATTCAGATTCTTCATTTAATAGTAATTTATATACACGTGGACGTACAATTAATCAAGGAGATGTCTCAATGAATTCACGGTTATTTGTTGCAGGAGATGTCTCAATGAATTCCCGGTTATTTGTTGCAGGAGATGTCTCAATGAATTCCCGGTTATTTGGTGCAGGAGATGTATCTTTTAATAGTAATTTATTTGTTTTGGGAAAAACTATTCTTCAGGGAGATGTTTCTATGAATACTCGCATGTTTATACCATTAATCGCAAGTGATGTTTCTATAAATGGTAATTTGCAATTATTGCAAAATATCTATATTGTAGGGAGAACAATATTAAATGGTGATGTATCTATGAATTCAAGATTATTTATTAGTAATGATGTCTCTATGAATTCGCGATTATTTGTAAGTTCAGATGCTTCGTTTAATGGAAATACATTTACATTCGGAAGAAGTATTATGAGAGGTGATATTTCATTAAATAATAGGTTATTTGTAAATGCGGATGCGTCTTTTAACAGTAATATAGGTATTACTGGAAATATTACAGCATATAACAAAATTTTTAGTACCTATTACGATACATGTGCAAATTTATTCACTAGTAATCCTAATGGTAATGGTGGATTAAACTATCTTAATAGTATTTATATAGGTGATAGTGCTAGTAGTATCAATATAGGAAGCAGTCAAGGAGTTGTTACTAATCGAACGATAACTATAGGATCCGGAGGTATTCCTAGTAATACTACAACAAATTCAATTTATATTGGAGGTGCGAATGATAGGCTTTTTATTGGCGGTTCTGTAACATCTCAAAACTTTAATTTATCATCTATTTCTATTCCGGTATTCATATTAAATAGTACTCAAAATGATATTAATGGTTCATCTATGGTTGGAACTCCTGCTGGCACAAATTATGGATCATCATTCAGTAAAATTAATAATCCAAATATATCTAGTTTATCTGATATTAGTAATAATGTTGGATATATGGGAGCTGGATTTGCTATTCGTGACGCTAGTTTGAATACATCAGGATTTTTTACTGTTTCATGCAATGGCGATGGATACTACATGAAAGCACCTACTTCAACAAATATTATAGAATTTTACCTTGAAGGATTAAAATATAGCACAAATACTAATTTTGGTAATCAAAGTGTTATTAAAAATGGAATAATGGTTTTAACCACGGATCGTAAAATAACATCATCGCAAAATAATCCAATTGTTACATATAGTGTTAGTGTTAAACCAATAGATGTTAGTAATATATTCTTACGTGATGATTTAGTTAATGACCCATCCTTTCAACGAATATTAACTTCTGTTTGTGTTGTTGGTGATTTATCATTAAATAAACGACTATTTGTATCAGGTGATGTATCTATGAATTCACGTCTTTTTGTTTCAAACGATGTATCATTCAATTCAAATTTTTTTACATTAGGTCGTACGATTAATCAAGGCGATGTATCTATGAATACTCGATTATTTGTTTCAAACGATGTATCATTCAATTCAAATTTTTTTACATTAGGTCGTACGATTAATCAAGGCGATGTATCTATG
>Ga0136644_10000466_pt1 | contig 32287 bp, 59 predicted proteins | sample C_130820_EF_Meta_FD_94780 | JGI IMG/M metagenome (GOLD analysis project Ga0136644, IMG submission 94780) | Freshwater microbial communities from Lake Croche, Canada to study carbon cycling - C_130820_EF_MetaG (v2) (version 2) | ecosystem: Environmental > Aquatic > Freshwater > Lake | place...
GATGACTGCCAAGAACATGGCTAAGAATCTTATTGACGGTATTGAAGAGACGTTTGCTAAGTGGAAGCCAAGACATAAGTACGAATTGATTAAGGTTGAAAAACAACCTAGAAAAAAAGCGGTACATCCTATTGTATATTAAAAAATAAAGTTTATATTTAAAGCATGAAACAATATTGCGTTATATCAGCACCTCCAGATACCTATTCAGGTTATGGTGCACGTTCAAGAGATTTTATCAAAGCTATCTACGAGTTAAAAAAAGACGAGTGGGATATTGAAGTATTACCTCAGAGATGGGGAGCTACTGCATGGGGCTTCTTAGAAGAAAATAAAGACGAGTGGGGATGGATGATACCTTTGTTAATCAAAGGTCAGATGACTCGTCAACCAGATGTATGGTTTCAAATTACAGTTCCTAACGAGTTTCAACATGTAGGTAAAGTCAGTATCGGTGTTACAGCCGGTATCGAAACTACTGTATGTGACGTAGCTTTTATTGAAGGCTGTAATAGAATGGATCTAACTTTAGTATCTTCTGTACATGCTAAGACTGTATTACAGATGACTACTTACGGTAAGAAAGATAATCCTAACGAAATCGTTAAATTAGAAAAGCCTGTAGAGGTTTTATTTGAAGGAGTAGATTTAAATAAGTACTTTGCTATTGCAGACGAAGATTTACCTGAAACGGATTTAGTATTAGACTTAGATGAGATTAAAGAAGAGTTTGCTTATCTATTTGTAGGTCATTGGTTACAAGGAGACTTAGGAGAAGATAGAAAGAACGTAGGAAAAATGATTCAAGTATTCTTACAAACTTTTAAGAATAAAAAGAATAAGCCTGCTCTTATAATGAAAACTTCTAGTACTACTAATTGCATTATGGATAGAGATGAGATACTTAAAAAGATTAATGCAGTTAAAGATACTGTAGGAGGTGACTTACCTAACATCTACCTTATTCATGGAGATTTAGATGATCAAGATATGAATAACTTGTATAATCATTCTAAAGTAAAAACGATGATTTCGTTTGCTAAAGGAGAGGGTTATGGTAGACCATTAGCTGAATTCTGTTTATCTAAGAAACCAGTTATAGCTTCAGGATGGTCCGGCCAAGTAGATTTCTTAGACGGGGAGTTTGCAGTATTATTACCAGGTCAATTAACCCCAACTCACCCTTCAGCTCACTCTCAAGGATTAATCCTACCAGGTGCTTTATGGTTTAGTATTGACGAGAATACAGCATCTAAAGCATTAGAAGAGGTTTATAACCATTATAAGAAATACGAAGAAAGAGGAAAGCGTCAAGGACATAAAATTAAAACTGAGTTTAGTTATGATAACATGGTTTTATTCTTAAAGAACTATTTAGATAAGTATGTAAACGCACCTAAGCAAGTTGAATTTAAATTACCTCAACTTAAAAAAATAAGTTAATATGACTAATCAAGAATTTATAACTTGGTTAAAAGGATTCACTGAGGGAGTGCATGAATATAACATCACTCTCAAACAGTGGGACTTATTAAAAGAAAGATTAGCAGAAGTAGATGATACAATCCCTATGGGTGGATTTATATCAGATCCTAATACATTTAAGGTTCCAAATGACCAGGGATTTTTTCAAACGCCCTCCCACCATTATGGAATATCATCAGGTACTAATGTAACCTATACAACTAATGGAGCACCTAATTGGTATTCATCAAATATAATAGAAAATGACAGCAGAGAAAAATAAGGATCAATTAATAATATGTCCTTTATGTGAATGTGATGGATGTTATGTAACACCTATCAACGAGACGAAGAATAATTACTTCTGTTGGGGTTGCGGATTTCAAACAAACGACCTAATGAAAGAAGGTGAGTTTGACTTTACAGCCTACGAAGAGACCCTACCTGAATTATACAAAGACATTAAAGGTAAGGACGGTGAAAATAGAGTATGGTACCCTATTAGTATTAACGTACTAGATAAAGGAACTGTATTTTTAAACGGTACAAATGTAAGTAATGTACACTGGTCTGCAATAAAAGTCGTACCCTTAACAGAAGAAGAAAAACAAGAACCTAAATACAAAGGATTAACCTATAAATCAGATGCTAAATCTTTACAACACTTCGGTGATGACTTTATCGAAGCTTGTGACTATATTGGAATATTTTAAAAAATAAATTATGCAAACAAGTATATCAGATTACGACCAGTACAAAAACGCTTGCTTAGAAGCTGCGACTAATAACGAAAAGTTTAGTACCTTTAAGAGAAATTCTTACTACAGAGAGATATTAGAGCATACAGACTATGAAACAGGTAAGCACTATGCTAATTCTATTTTGAAGTCAAATTTTAATTTTGATAAATTAAGCCTACTTAAGAGTAATGATACTCAAGGTAGTGCTGAAATAGCAGAATATCCTGCTCCCTTTGGTTACATTTCACCAAGTACTTTATACTATATAAAAATACTAACTGACTTAGAGGAGATGTTCGGATCATTAGACGGAATGAATATAGTTGAGATAGGGGTTGGATATGGAGGTCAATGTAAAATAATATCTGATTACTTTAAACCTGCTTCCTATACTCTAGTTGACTTGGCAGAACCCTTAGCATTAGCAAAAAGATACCATAGAGATTATCGATATGAAAATATTAATTACCTAACTCAAGATAAATTATCTAGCGATACTTCTTACGATTTACTAATTAGTAATTATGCATTTTCAGAATGTGCAAGACCAGTGCAGTTAGATTACATAAATAAAATTATTACTAAGAGCAGGAAGGGGTATATTCTCTATAACGATATTTCAAATAGGTTTGGTATCGATTCACTTTCAAAAGAAGAATTTACTACTTCGGTTACTTGTTCTGAAAAACCAGAAGAACCTTTAACCGGAGTTAATAACTGTATACTATACTGGTAAATTATGACAATTAGTTATGCAATCACTGCTTGCAACGAGCATATAGAATTAGAACGTTTATTAAATGTTTTAAATAAGCATCTTCGTTCTGAAGATGAGATAATAGTACAAATGGATATTACTGCTACAGAAGAAGTAAAGGCTGTAGTTGTAAATAATAAGCTAATAAGCTATTTTCATCCGTTAAATAAAGACTTTGCTACATTTAAAAATAATCTTAGTAGTCTATGCACTAAAGACTTTATCTTTCAAATAGATGCTGACGAATACCCTAACGAGGATCTACTAATTAATCTCCCAGCTATTCTAGATAACAACTTTAATGTAGATGTATTTTTAGTTCCTAGAATTAATACAGTAGAAGGACTAACGGAAAATCATATTAAGAGATGGGGATGGAAGGTAGAGAATAACAGAGTTAACTTTCCCGACTTTCAATGGCGTGTATGGAAGAATCATAAGGGAATTAAGTGGGTAAATAAGGTACATGAACGTCTAGATGGCTTCAAAGAGTACTCCTATTTTCCCCCAATAGAAGAGATGTGCTTATATCATCCAAAGGAGATAGTAAGACAAGAAAAACAAAACGCTTATTACGATACAATATGACATTAAAAGAGTTAGCTAATAGTTCTATATACGGAACGATAGGGTATATAAGTACAAAAGAAGATGTAGACTTTCTAGAAAAGTATTATGTAACATATAATTTGCCTGTTCTTAAAGAGTTTGGCCACATATTGGTAGCTACGAACTATGATAATTTTGAAGTAATTCCTTATCTAGAAGCAATGTGGAAAAAGTATTTTACAAATTGTACTTTTTTAAATTCTACAACTAATAGAGGACATGGAATTGGAACTGCTGATTTAGATGATGCTATATTTAACTTATGTAAAGAGAATGAAGTAGAGTGGCTTTGTAAGTCTTCTAATGATATGATTTTTAGAGAAGGAGTATTAGATAAAGAAATTGGTAGTGCTGATTTTTACTACTTTAATGGTATTGGATATACTGGAATGCAAGAATATAATTTTGACTTGTATAAAATAATGGACGAAGAGTTTTATCCTCAAACTACTTTTTACTTTATTAATGTTTCAAAAATTGATTATCTAAATGATAGAGAGCATATTGATGAAACTTACAGTAAGATTCAAACAGCAGATAAGTACAGCGGTAAGTTAATCGATTATGGCTTTAGAACTAATGAAACGTTGTTAAAAGAGTGTATAGAAAGAAATAATCTAGTAAAAGAGAATTTACTTCCTAGAGAAAAGTATTTTAAGTTGCTAAACATTATAAAGGATTTTAAAATTGCAGATTGCAGTCATAAAGCTATAATGTTAGAGAATATATGTCACATGCAATGGCTTGCACAGCCGATAATAGAAATAATAGATTTATGAGAATAGCATTTGTAAGCGAAATACCAGGTCAAGGGAAGGTTCCTATAACTTTTACAAATATGAGAACAGAATGCGCTTGGATGAATGCATTAAATGCTGATCATCATAATATCGTTTATGCTGTTATGAATAAAACAGTTCAAGATTATGATCATGTATTTGTAGTATTTCCTAAAGGTAAAACCTACCTTAGTGCTGAAGGAAGTAGATTAGTAGAAGAACAAAATCCTGCATCACCTTTAATAACTCCAGAATTAATTAAGCTGCTAAGAGCAGGAAATAATAAAAAGATACACTACGTACAGGAAGGACCTCATTGGTGGTTTAATGATTATGAAATTAATGATCAAATTAATTTCTACAATATGCTACATGAATGTGATTCAATTTTTGCACATAATGAATCTGATAAGGCGTATTATGAAGGATTGTTTCCAAGTAAGACTGTTTACACTATACAAACTTTAATGATCGAAGAACTTGTTAAAGATATTATTCCAATAAAAGAAGATAAAGTAATTATAGGCGGTAACTTTGCAAGATGGTACGGCGGGTTTGAAAGCTATAGAGTAGCGGAAGTTTTTAATTTACCTATTTGGGGACAATCCTCGCATGCAAAGAGAGATAATGAAGATCAGGTATTTAAGCATTTAGAGAGAGTTGAATGGGATGAATGGATAAAACAATTAAGTACTTTTAAATACGCAGTACATTTAATGCCTACAGTAGCAGCTGGTACCTTCAGCTTAAATTGTGCCTACTTAGGAATACCTTGTATTGGAAATGAAGATGTAGATACGCAGAGAATATGTCATCCTGATCTATCAGTAAAAGTTAGTGATATTAAAGGAGCTAGAGATCTTGCTTTAAGATTAAGAGATGATCAAGACTTTTATAATAAATGTAGCGAAGAAGCAAAAGTTAATTATAGAAAGTATTACGATCTAGAAGTTTGGAGTAAAAAAATGAATAGCATACTAGGTGAAATTTAAAATAATCATAACATCGTATAATAATGAGAAGTGGGTAGAGCACTGTCTTGCTTCTGTTATTAATCAAACAAATAAAGACTGGGAGATTCTTTTTATAGATGATTGCTCTCAAGATAATACTTATATTAGAGCTAAAAAAATAGCAGATCAATATTCTAATATTAGTGTTGTTAAACACTTAGTAAATATGTCAAAAGCGTATTCTTTTTGTGAATACTTAAACGAAGTAAAAGATGAAGACGTAATAGTCTTTATAGACGGAGATGATTGGCTATCAGATGAAGAAGTTTTAGAGAGAGTTAAAGAGATGTACGACAAAGGTAATTGGCTAACTTACTCTAAATTTATAAACTACCCTACAGGTGTAGAAGGATATCCTCAAGGAACAGCTTACGATCCTCGTATAAAAGTATCTAAACTCTATAGACAAGATATGTGGAGGCCTTCTCATTTAAAAACTATGAAAGGTTTTTTATGGAAAGCAATCGACAAAGAGGACTTTAAAGATAAGGGAGAGTATATTCGATTTGCAGACGACTTAGTATTAATGTTTGCAGCTCTCGAAATGACTCCTCCAAATAAAGTTGGTCATATGAACGAAGTTTGTTATGTTTATAATGCGTCAAGTGAGAATCAAACTAGAACAATCTCAGATGCTACTAATCAAAAAAATAGAGAAACAGAAATTAAAATAAGAAATAGAAAACCTTATGAACTTTATTACTACAAACCATAGAGGAGGATTAGGAAACGTTATGTTTAAGCTAGCAGCAACAGTTAGCGCTGCTATAGATAATAACGTAGATTATCTTTTTTCTAATGAGTTTATAAGAAACTCTGACATTATACATGCATGTGACGGATATCCTGATTATAGAATACACTATCAAGGTATTTTAAGAAACTTCCAGTTCTTAGATAAACTTCCTACTCCTTACTTAATACATACAGAACCTGGACACGAATATAATCCTATACCTTATCAAAAAGGTACTAATCTTTTATTAGACGGATTTTTTCAAAGCGAAAAATATTTTATTAATAACAAAGAAACGATTATAAATTTATTTAAGATTACCGATTATATAGAGTCTCAAATTAAAGAAGCTATACCCGACATAAACGATTTCATTTCTATTCACGTACGGAGAGGAGATTACTTAAATTCTCCTGAACATCACCCGATTCAAACAAGAGAGTATTATCAAAAAGCCGTAGAGGAAGTTGGAATCGATAATAAGTTTCTTATATTCAGTGATGACTTAGAAGAATGTAAAGATGTATTTGATTTTATTCCTGTAAAGCATTTTTACACAACAGGAGTGGATTGGCTAGATTTCTATACAATGAGCTTATGTAAGGATAATATTATTGGAAATAGTACATTTAGCTGGTGGGCTGCCTACTTAAATTTAAATCCAAACAAAAAGGTAGTTGCACCTACTAAGTGGTTTGGTCCAGCTTACGCTTACTTAAATGTAAGCGACTTAATACCAGATAATTGGATAAAAATATAATATGGAAAAAATATACTCAAAAATCGAACCAGAAACTTTATTACACGTCGTTGTAAGAAAGGAAGATATGTTACCTGGAAGACAGGATATAGTATCTGAAGAGAACTTTATTCAATGCTCTATTCTCAATATGGAAAAGGGTAAGACGTTTAGACCTCATAGACATATTTGGAAGCAAAGAGATAGATTAGTTATCGCACAAGAGAGTTGGATAGTAATTCAAGGAAGAGTACAGTGTACGTTCTATGATTTAGATAATACTATTATTGCATCTCCAGTACTCGAAGTTGGTGATGCTAGCTTTACTCTGCAGGGAGGACATAACTACCTAATTCTTGAAGATGATACTCTAGTATACGAATACAAGACAGGACCTTATGAAGGACAAGCTCTTGATAAAACTTTTTTAGATGCATAATATTAAAAGTACAGGAACAAATGTTTACATTAGTCCTAACATAGAGATAAAAAGACCTCAGCTAGTTGAGATAGGAAGTAACTGTGCAATTGATAGCGGGTTCTACTGTACAACTGCTCTAGTAATTGGCGATTATGTTCATATAGGACCTTACGTTACTATTATTGGAGGACCAAAAACCTCTTTAACCGTAGGACACTTTAGCGGTATAGCGGCTGGATGTAGAATAATTTGTGCATCAGAGAAGCATATGGGAGAAGGATTAGCAAATCCAATGGTACCGGATGAGTATAGAGATGAAGTTATTATGGAACCTATAATCATTGAAGAGTTTGTTACTGTAGGAACTAATGTAGTAATTAGTCCAGGCGTAACAATAGGACAAGGAGCCGTAATAGGCGCTAATTCTTTTGTTAATAAGAATATAGAACCTTGGACAGTATACATAGGAAGTCCTGCTAAGCCTTTAAAGAGTAGAAGAAAGGACAAGATTACAGAGTATGCAAAAGCATTAGGTTATAACATTAAAATTAAATAAGCTATGAAACTAAAAAACATAGGCATAAAAGGAATTGGTTCTTATGTTCCAATGCAAGATATTCCTAATAAGAATATAGAAGACCTTAACGTAGGTACAACTGCTGAATGGATCTCTAAAAACTTAGGTATTAATAAAAGACGTGTTGCTACGGACGAAGTAACTTCCGATCTAGCTTATCAAGCAGCTCTAAATGCAATTGCAGATGCAGGTCTAGATAGAGAAGATATTGATTTAATAATAGTAGCTACATCTAGTCCAGATAGAATAGCTCCTTCTACAGCTTGTATAGCAGCAAGTAAGTTAGATTTAAAGAAACCAGCTTTTGACATTAATGCAGTATGCGGAGGATTTGTCTACGGTATGCAACTAGCAACTAACCTAGTAAGTACAGGACAGTATAATAACGTTTTACTAATTGGTGCAGATGCCTATTCTAAAAATACAGATTGGAGTACTAGAAACTGTGTCTTCTTTGGAGATGGTGCAGGTGCAGTTATTATATCTAAGATAGAAGGTGCTTGGATTGATACAGAAATATACGGAGACGGAACTGGAACTGAAACTGCTCCTGGCGATTCGTTTACCTGTCATCATGGGGAAAACTTTAATATGAATGCAAGTGCAGTATATGAGTTCGCTACTAAAGTACTACCGGATTCCATTAAGAGAATGATGGACAATCATAGTCTAACAAACGAAGATATAGACTTAATGATACCTCATCAACCTGGACATAGAGTTTTATTTAAAACATCAGAAGTGTTGGATTTCCCATTAGAAAAGGTTATCTTTAATATGACTAACTTTGCTAACACAGCTGGAGCATCTATTCCAATGGCCTTAGATAGAGCTTATAGAGAGAATAAAATTAAGAACGGAGACGTTTTAATAATGCCAGCAGTAGGATCAGGATGGGTTTGGGGAGTCACTTTATTAAAATACATTAAGTAGTATGAAAAAGATAGTAGTATTTGGAGGTACAGGAGGAGTTGGTCAAAAGCTAATTCCCTTTCTAGAGCAGAAATATGAAGTTACTGCTCTTGGAAGTAAGAATGTAGACGTAACTTCTTTTGAAGAGTTAAAGAACTTCTTTGCCGAGAATGAATTCGATGTAGTACTAAACATGAGTGGTTTAAAGTATGATGTCTTCTTAAGTAAGATTAACGAAGAAGATCAAAAACCAATCAACGATATGATTGAAGTAAATATAAAAGGAAATATTAACATCATATCAACATGCTTACCTAAGATGATAGAAAAGAAGTACGGAAGGATTATATCCGTATCATCAGTTTTTTCTGAATTAAATGTACCTAAGAATTCAATCTACTGTGCAACGAAAGCATTTGTGGATAGATTTATAAGTAATGCTAACAAAGAAAATATAAAGTACGGTATAACTTGTAACAGTATTCAATTAGGATACTGGGATGGAGGTATGTGTCATAGAGTAGAAGAGAAGTATCAAGAGATGGCTAAAGAGAAAATAGGCTTGAAGAGATGGGGAAGCATTGAAGAGCTTTATAATACAGTTAACTACATGGTAGATAACGAATATGTATGTGGTGTTAATTTAAGAATAGATGGCGGATTATAATATAAAATTTTAAAATAAACAAACTATGAGTACAAACTATTTTGCAGACAAGCATGCTTTGGATATTCCTTGGATTGAATCTCCTTTCTTTTATGATATCTTAGAAAAAGATACAACATTAACACAAGAAGAAAAAGACTTTTGTGTACAGTACCACGAAAAAGGGTATGCTATTATAGACTTAGAGTTAACAGAGGAGCAAATAAACTCTACTGTAACAGACATGTATGCAGCACTTGAAGATCAATCTACAAAGTACCACGCAGACCACTTTACCTATTCAGATAGTAGAAGGATTTTTGAACACTGGAGAAGAAGTAAAGCTATTGCAGAACTTACAGTAAATCCGAAAGTATTAGATACCTTGACATTGCTATACGATAAGGAGCCGTTTCCTTTCTCAACTATTAATTTTATAAAAGGGAGCAATCAGCCTTTGCATAGCGATATAATGCACTTTCATACCGTACCGGCATTATGGATGGTTGGAGTTTGGGTAGCTCTTGAAGATGTAGATGAGACGAACGGATCACTAAGTATTGTACCGGGAAGTCATAAATGGCCTTTATACGAGTATCATAATTTAAAGCTACCTCATCCAGATGAAATCGAGAACGGTGAGGCTGTAAACTATGCAAAATACGAGCAGTTTTTAGTTGATTTAGTTAAAACTAAGAAAGCAGAAAAGTACACTGTTAAACTTAAAAAAGGACAGGCTTTAATTTGGGCTGCAAATATGCTTCATGGAGGATGTAACGTAGAAGGTGTTACCGACTTTACTAAGACACGTCTTACTCAAGCAAACCATTACTTCTTTAAAGGATGTGATAAGCATTATCACCCGATGTTCTCAAGACCGCTAGAAGGACAGTATGCAATCAAGTGGTGCAACGATAAAAATAATATTAAGACCTTTTTACAAAATAGTTAGACTATGAACTTTAATGTAGTAACAGAATTTGAAAAATGGATAGCAGAGTTTTTTGGAGCTCCTTATGCTATTGCAGTAGACAGTTGTACACACGGTATTGAACTAGCTCTACGCTATACCGATACAAAATTAATTAGTGTTCCTAAACATACTTATTTATCTATTCCTTTTTTAGCAAGTAAGTTAGGAATAGAGTTATGCTGGAAAGACGAAAATTGGGTAGATTATTATTATCTAGCTCCAAATATTATTGATGCAGCTGTGCTATGGAAACCTAAGTGCTATATTCCGCATACTTTTATGGGAATTAGTTTTCAATATCAAAAACACTTATCTTTAGGAAGAGGAGGAGTCTTGCTTGTAGATAGTTCTCATGCTGCCGAGCAGATTAAGAAGATGTCCTACGACGGCAGATTACCTAATATACCTTGGAGGGATCAAAATATAGACACAATGGGATATCATTACTATATGACACCTGAAACAGCTCAATCGGGTTTAGATAAATTACCGAAAGCTATTGAAACGCAACCGAAACAATGGACAGTAAATGATTGGCCCGATTTAACACAAATGAATATTTTTAAAAAATAAATAATGAAAAAAGCTTTTATTACAGGCATCGCAGGGCAAGATGGAAGTTATCTTGCAGAGTACTTACTAAAAATGGGATATGAAGTATATGGAATTATTAGACGTAATTCAGTACCAGAAAATCAACAAAGCCGTTTAGAAAGCATTAAAGATAACCTACACGTATCTTACGGTGATTTATTAGATCAATCTAGTATAGAACATTTACTCGATAAAGTACAACCAGATGAAATTTATAATATAGCAGCACAGAGTCATGTACGTATTAGCTATGATATACCTCAATTTACAACTCAAACAAATGCTTTAGGAGTACTAAACATATTAGAGGCTTATAGACGTTCTTGTCCTACAGCTAAGTTTTATCAAGCTAGCAGCTCAGAAATGTTCGGTAGCTCAGTAGACGAAGATGGATATCAGAGAGAGTCAACTCCAATGACTCCAGTATCACCTTACGGTTGTACAAAAGTATTTGGATATAATATTGTAAGAAACTATCGTAATGCTTATAAGTTACATGCATCAAACGGTATCTTATTTAATCACGAGTCGCCTAGAAGAGGTTCTAACTTTGTAACCAATAAAGTAGTTAAGTCTGCAGTAGAAATTTATTTAGGACAGAGAGAGGATTTAATATTAGGTAATTTAGATGCTTATAGAGATTGGGGTCATTCTAAAGACTACGTAAGAGCTATGCATTTAATTTTACAACAACCTCAAGCAGGTGACTGGGTAGTAGCTACAGGAGAGACTAGATCAGTAAGAGATATGTGTGAATATGTTTTTAGTAAATTAAATATGAAGTATCAAGATTACGTTAAGCAAGATAATAAATTTTTAAGACCAGAAGAATTAAAATACTTAAAAGGAGATTCATCTAGAATTAGAGCTCTAGGTTGGACCCCTGAATACACTTTTGAGACTATGATGGATGAAATGATCGAATATTGGTTATTACAATTACGTAAAGCAATTTAACATGAATCAAGAGATAACATTTATAATACCGGTTAGAAATAATCAAAAATATGCTTTACAAGCTTATAAATCTATTAGAAGACAACACCCCGAACAACATTGGATTGTTTTATTAGATGATGCCTCTACAGATAAGACTTGGGATTGGATTCAACATATAATTAAATTCGATAAGAAAGTTATAGGATATCAGAATGAAAATAAAGAAAGAGTAGGTCATACGGTTTTATATGATTTAGGTGTCAAGATAGCTACTACTCCTATTGTTAGTATTTTACATAGCGATATGATTATAACTGAGAATTATGTTAAGAATATCTTAAAACATTTAAAACCTAAATCTGTTATATCCGCAACTAGAATAGAACCTCCTTTACATCCTCCAGGACCAGAAAAGTTTGTAATGAATTTCGGAATGGAGCCGGAGGAGTTTGAAAAGAGAGAAGAAGAGTTTAAAGAGTTTGTAGAAATAAAAGAAAAAGAGTATGCTGATATAACCTCTGAAGGTATTTTTGCACCCTGGACTATGTACAAAGAAGACTTTGTAGCAATAGGCGGACATGATTTATTGTTTGCTCCAATGGAGCTTGAAGACTCTGATATTTTTAATAGAATGTTCCTTGCAGGTTATGAGTTTATTCAATCAAGAGATGCTCTTGTTTATCATATGACCTGTAGGGGAAGTAGGTTTAAAGACGGTGTTGAAATTGAAAAAGAAATACCTTTACCTGACGGAACTACTTGGTACAAGCCAAAAGACTCTCAAGAGTATTTAGAACTACGAGCTAATAAATTTAGAGAGTGGTGGAGAAAATGGCATACAGATGTACTTCATGATCAAAATATGAAACCAATCGTACCAGGTAGATATGAAACTGCTTTTATAGTTCATAACTGTAATTTAAATTTACTTGAAGTATTAGAGCCTTGGTGTGATAGGATTTATGTTGATGAAGTCTTTAAGGTAGGAAGAGCTCAAGACTATATTGAAATGGAAAGAAGTAAGACGATGTTTGATATGGATAAGAGAGTTATGATTATAGGTCATAATGATCCAATAGGTGAAAATGATATAGTAATAGAGTTTGATGCTAGTCAGTTAACTCAACAGTATTATGACGCAGTTATAAAACAGCTTCCTTTAGTATTAGACAGAGTAGAAGAAGTAGGTACTTTTGAATACGGTATATTCAAGATTACTATTAATAATTTACAGAATAAGAAAGATATGACTAAACCTTTCTTCAAGAACGTATTCTAAATATTTATAGATATGAGAAGATTAGCAGATTTACTATTAGAGGCAGATATCGTTCCAGATACTAAATTTAAAAAGCAGCTTGAAAAAGCAGTTAAATATTTAAATACGAAAGGTAAAGTATTACTTATAACTACTTCAAATAGAGGGGAGTATGCGAGAAAAGACTTACACGATAGTCCTAAATCTACTCGTATTGCAGAAGCAATTCAAAGATCTTTAGGTGCACATAGATGTACTCTAGTAGATGTATCTAAGTTAAAGATATATGAATGCGAAGGAAATGTATCTAATAACGACGGTAATAGTTGTGGAACTAGAGACTGCAAAGAAAAAGATCCTGCTAAAAATCCTTCAGGGCATTTAAGATGCTGGGCTTCTTTTCATAACGAAGATGATGAGCTTTGGAAAGTAGTAACTCCCTTATTAGAATGTAATGTAGTAGTATTTATGGGCTCTATTAGATGGGGACAGACTAATGCCTACTATCAGAAATTAATTGAAAGACTAGATTGGATAGAGAATAGACATAGCACTTTAGGAGAGAGAAATATAGTAAAAGATATTGAGTCTGGATTTATCTTTATAGGTCAAAACTGGAATGGAAGTAATGTAGTAAAGACGCAAAAACAAGTTCATGAATTTTACGGCTTTAAACCAGTAGACGAATTATATTTTAATTGGCAATACACAGAAGATGCAGAGGAAGAATCTAAAGATAGTTATAAAGATGCAGCAAAGGCATTAAATAACATTATTGATATAAGAACTTTATTATGATTAAACTAACAGACAATCAATTTTACTCTAATAAAACCTGGAATAAGCCTATTAATTGGGACAGCCTTCCTTCCAATAGCTCTGACTTAGTAGAACTATTTGATCAGAATGGATATAGACTTACAAAGCTTGAATCACATTATGCAGGAGCTAATAGTCATCCTTTTGTATCTCATAGACACGAAATATGCTTAAGACAAGATTGGTTTGTAGGAGAAGAAAAGACATCTGGACCTAATTTAAACCACGCTTTTTTATTTGAAAGAAAAGGATATGAAGGAGAGGCTTTAAAGCAATTAAGAGAGTTTGCAGAGCAGAACAATCTTATTTATAAGCTTGTGAACTATACAGGCAAGTGGGGTATAGATTTTAGCATGGATTACGTAGATAGCTCTGGGAATTCTATGGAACTTCTTCACTTTGAGTATGACTCTTATAATTTAAATGAGATTCAAGACGTAAAGGGAATCGTAGAGGGAACTATATCTAAAGCAGATTGGGAGGCAGCAGCTAAATACTTTATAAATCACAAAAACGAATGGATTAATTTAGAGTTTTTCCAACAATCTAAATACAAGACGGACTTTTTCGGACTTCCAGAGGAACGTTTTAAAATAAACGCTTGGGAATAACTATTTATAAATAAAAAATTATGGCAAACAATCCTATCGTACCAGGACCAGGAGCACAATATAGCTACCCGACTCCTCTTCCAGCGCAGTATAACTATACAAATACCGTACAACAGTACTACCCTAATGCATCTGCAGCTCAAGACGTTATGACTTATTTGAAAGACTTTGTTCAAGCAAATTTCGGATATACAGCAGATAACTTAATGTTTGCTCAATCTATATGCTCAGATGATATAAATGCATCTACATATATAAACGTTCCTAATATAGGACAGAGCGCTCCCGTTCAAAATAATTTTCTAGGACCATTTTTTGCTGGCGGAATTGGCGGATATCCTCATACAGGTACTACAGCGATGATTGCTTGGTGTAGCCACGTTACAGATACCGGTGCTTTACTTTTAGTAGAGATGCCTCATATTGGTATAACTCAAGAAGGAGATCTTGGCTTTGTACATCGTAGAGGTCATGCTACAGAGACTGGGATGTCTTCTACTTGCGGTGCTATAGCAGTAGCAAATAGCTGGGTGTCGAGTAGTTCCACTCCTCCAACTGCATCAACTCAATTCCCAAATAACTATCAACAGTATACTTTAACAAATATACTTTATCCATATAAATCAACATTAACTGGAAGCTTCGGCCAGCAGATGAAGTTTTCTACTGAAATAATTAGAGCGTCTTCTTCTCAATGGATTATAAATAACTTACCAAATTTAATAGTACCTGCTTCCGGTTCTGCACCTGCTTATCATGTTCCTGCAAACGTTTACTACTTCTGCGGTACATTTATCAATGTTGATGATGGATACAGCGCTTATATCAATCCTAACACATTCCAAGTATTTGATACTAGCTTAGGCACTTCAGGTAGCTGGGTAGATTATACAACTCAATTCCTAAGCGGATTATAAAAATTATTATGAGAACAAACCTAAGCGAAGCATTACCAGCATTAATTCCAGAATTTCCAGTACAAATTGCTGGACATCATTTAACTTTAAGGTTTGATGTAAATATTAATAAAACAAAGAAAGGTGTTAAGCTTCAATTTGTTATGAATGATATACCTCAAGACCCTCGTCAAGCACAGCAAATGGCTAACGAAATTGGAACTGAGTTACAACAAAAGTTTGGCGATGCTGATATGCAAGTTATTTACGATGTTGAGAATCCATACAAGAATGTAATTGGTTTTTTACTTCCGTTACCTTCTCTTGCTAATTATATCATTAAGCATATCTTACAAGGAGAAGGCGGAGAAGAAGGACAAATGGTTCAAAAGACTCCAGCAGCATCTGAAGATAAAGAAGAAACTCCAGAAAAACTTCCTGCAAAAGAAACTCCTCCTTCACCAGAAGATCAAGTGAGAGAGATTATGATGAATAGAGCAGGATTAAAATAGATTAAAAAAACGGTTATGAGTAAAAGAGAAATACCTAAGGCCTTTTTTGAGCCTTTAGAGGATATACGTACCTCCGATCTTCTAGATAATGAAGCCCTTCTTAACATGATTAAGAAAGAAGTTCCTATCGCCATTGAAGAAGCTTTTTTAAATAAGAAGACATTTGCTTCCCTATTTGAAATAAACGGGTTAGGACTCTATCTAGACATTCCAAGGAATCATTGGATTTCTGCTCTAGAAGAATGTATTAAGTTTAAATTAGAAGAAGAGAAATTTGAAGATTGTATTAAGCTTAGAGATCTTATAGAAGAGATCAAGAAGCCTATTAAAAAAATCCCTAAAAAGAAAGACAATGGAACAGTCCTTGAACGAGATACAGATAGCAATTAATCAACTACTAAATGTAAAAAGTTTAATTCGTAGAAAGAAAAAAACTCAGGAAGTCAAAAAGAGAGAGCTTTTTATATCAATTATAAATTCTATCGAGTCTATTATTAATAGACAGAATTTAATGTATGCAGATTTAAGTTTAGATTTTGCTAATTACGATGAAGCTTTTTTAGACACTATTGATGCTTTAATTATTCTACACTTTGGTAAAGAGGGAGCGGAAGTAATAGGATTTTATCTTTGGGACAGGTTAAGTCCTGATGGAAAAATTGAACCTCTACTAGACGAAGAAGATAAACCTATATACCTAGAGACTGCTCATGACCTGTGGAACTTATTACTAAGAATTAATCCTGCTTATGGGGACTCAAAATAAAGAAGGAAGACCTAAGAGAGATTTAACTGAGAATGTAATTAGGAATGCTATGAAGCATACTCAATCTAATTTTCAAGCTGCTAGGTATTTAAATATTACTCCAGAAACTTATAGGAAATACGCAAAGCTTTATATTGATTTAGAGTCAGGTAAGACTTTATACGAATTACATAAGAACGATAAAGGTAAAGGCATAAAGAGAGTTAAATGGAATCATGAAATTTCTATTGAGAAGATTAATGAGATAATGTCTAGTGAAAGTTATAGAGCAGTTAATCAACAAAAGCTTAAGAATAGGTTAATATATGAAGGTATTCTTAGAATGGAATGCTACAGTTGCGGACATCATGAAAAAAGAGTTGTAGACTTTAAACAACCTTTGATGCTTAGTTTTGTAGATGGAAATAAACATAACTGGCAAATAGATAATTTAAGAATGCTCTGTTATAACTGTCATTTCTTATATGTAGGAGATTTATTTTCAGAGAAACAAATAAGAAGTAAGGAAGATGCTAATGCACCTTTAATAAAGGAAGAGATTGATTGGGAAGTAGATGATAATTTTCTTGCACATTTCCAGGATCTAGGATTAGAAAAAAAAGATGATTACGAAGAAGGAGATGAGTATGTCTCAAGAGTTTAGCTAAATATATAACCTATTTATATTCAGATGGTAGATAAAGTAACATATGAAGTATTAGATACTCTAGCCGAAAGGTTTATACCGGAAGGAATACATAAAACTTTATATGTAGATAGTAGAGAAATGTGGAGAGATATTATGATATCGTTGCTTGAATCTAAAGTTATAGAGAGAAAAATGTCTATTATAACTAAATGCGCTATATCTTGGGAGCAGTTATTGATTCAAAAGATAAGCATTCAAAATTAGAAATGAAAACAGTAACAGTAGAAACATTAGCAGCCGGTGCATGGGGATTACATTTAACTAGCTTTTTAGTAGCTAGTATACCTTACCTACAAGCAGTATCTTTATTACTAGCAATCGGAGTATCTATTTTAACTCTCCGTAAACTTGTAAAAAACTCCAAAGCAGCGAAAAAGAGTTCTGATGAAGAAGTCGATTAGTCAATTAGGCTTTTCTAAAATAGCAAATACTCAAATCAATCGTCTTGAGCAGTTTGATAAACTAAAAGAGATAGCAAATCGTAACAATTACCCACATAAGGTTAAGCTCTTAACCGAAAAGATCCAGAACGAATTTAACTTCTGGGTTAAAAAAAACAACTCAAATAGGTTGGCGGACTTAGAAAAAGACCTTATCTTTATCAAATCAGTTAAAGACCCTATCTTAAGTAAAGATAGGATTAATATGCTGATAGAGAAATATGGCCTTAAGTAAACCAGTAGAACCTCAAAAAAAATTTATAGTAGAGTATAAAGACAGAGACGGAAACGTAACTGATCGTTGGCACTATGATCTAAATAAATTTAGAAATGGACCTATTATGACTGAAAACTTTGAATTACCAAAGAAAGAAAAAGTTGCTAAACAGAAAAAGTTATCTTAGCTTTAGAGAAATAAAAAATAAACCATGAAGTTTTGTAAAGTTTGCAGTAAAGAAATTCCTCAAAAGAGAGTAGCATTAGGATATAAAGATACCTGTGTAGAGCATTCAAACGCTTTTAGATACGTAAGTGTTGTAGCAGCATCAGGTAAATGTGATTATGAAATTTCTATTATTAGAGATAAAGAAACGGCTGAGCATATGCAAAGATTGCTTGAAACTAGAGGAGCATTCTAATGTATAAGATAAAAAGATTTTTTAAACGTATCTATAATTTGTATAGATGGCTTCCAATTATCTGGAAAGATCAAGATTGGGATACTGACTTCATATGGGAAATATGGAAGTTTAAACTAAAGAACCAAGCTGATTACATTGGTAAGAAAGGTCACCATGTTAATAACGAACGCGATGCCGAAAGGATAATGACTTGTGTTAAATTAATGGAGAAGATTCAAAGCGGCTATTACTCAAATGAACCGCATACCTACCATAGAATTAGATGGAACTGGGAGGAGTATGAAGCAAGCACTGATGAATTCTTTGAATTAAAATCAGAGACTCTATCAGAACATTTTGACGATTACTTTGAGAAGTATGTTCGAATTTATAGACTAGTAAAGAAAGGAGATTGGTATGGATTTGATACAAATAAAAGAGAAGGAGCAGCTTTTGCAATAGGACATATAAACCATAAAAGAGCTTTAAAGCTTCTATTTAAATTACTAGAAAATCATATTCAAGAATGGTGGGATTAATCTTTATATTACTATTTGGTAGCCAAGACACTGTTACAGCTACAACCTATAAGTTGACTGCTGCTGAGAATGGACCATACGGTAATAATATGGCTAGTGGATATAAAGTAAGTTATAAATATCCAGGTAGTAGTAGGATAATTGCTGTAAGCCCTGATTTACTTACTAAATTCCCTTATCATACAGATGTAATAATTGAAGGTGCAGGCAAGTTAGATGGTAAGTATAAAGTAGAAGACGTTATGAGTAGTAGATGGCATAATCGAATCGACATCTTATTGAATTGGAAAGTTAAACATAATAAATTTTATAACGTAAAAATTACAAGCTATGGCAAACATAAACATCAAAGCAGTACTAGGAATAGCATCCGTAGGGTTAATGCTATACACCATGTACGAACAAAACAAAACTATAAGTACATTAAAAGACACGGTAGTAGAAGTAAAAAATCAAAACGGCATCTTACAAGATAGTTTATTTGTTACTGGCGTTGAATTGGGAAGGTATCAAATGACTTTAGAGATACTTAAAGACGGAGAAGATTTAAAAGCAGCAGAGACGTTTGAACATGTTCTAACAACACAAACCGAATAGTTATGGAAATAACAAAAAAAGAGATCGAAAAGATTTTAGGTTATGAGATTGTGAATTATAAGATAACAAAGAAAGCCTATAGAGGAAGAAAAGTCTCTAGAATAACTCTAGCAGTTCAACCTAAGATATCGACAGAGTCTATTATAGTATCAATAAAGACAAATAGTAGTTCCTAGCTTTCTTATTCAAACTATTTATATAGGAATGAATAAGCAACTAACTATAGTAATTCCGTGCAAAAACGAAGGAAGAGGCGTTATTGAAGTTCTCAAGTTAATACGAAAGCAGCAGTTAGACTGTCAAGTTATAGTGGCTGATTCATCAGATGAAGAAGGATCAATATTATTACTTAAGAAATACCAGGCAAATTCTATAATGCCTATTAGAATAATAACAGGAGGACTACCTTCTGTAGCTCGTAATAATGGAGCAAAACATATTAAAACTTCCTACGTTTTATTCCTAGATGCAGACATTTATTTAAAAGACTCTAACATAATTACTAAATGCCTTACTACAGCAATTGGCGGAAATTATGATTTAGTAACTTGCAAGTTTAGAACTTTAAGTGGGGACTATAATTGGGTCTTTAGGTTATTTACTATTATTCAAAAAATAAGCTCAAAATTTACTCCGTTTGCTATAGGCGGTTTTATGTTATTTAAAACAGAAACGTTTAGAGCGGTAGGAGGATTTGACGAAGAAGCTAAAATAGCAGAAGATTATTTATTGAGTGCTAAGATTAAGCCTAGTAAATTTAAGATAGTAAATAAGGTACTATATACTACAAGTAGGAGATTTGAGAATAAAGGAGTCTGGTATATGTTAAAGTTAATGCTTGCATGCTGGCGAAATAAGAATAATCCAGAATGGTTTAAAGAAGATCATAACTATTGGAAATGAAATATAAAGCAATTATAGTATCAGATTTACATTTAGGCACAAAAGATTCTAAAGCAAAAGAGTTTATAGAGTTTTTAGAACAGCATCCTACAGATCTTCTAATTCTAAACGGGGATATAATAGACGGATGGGCACTCAGTAGAGGTTCTAAATGGAAAAAGCAACATACGAATGCTATTTCTAAAATCCTTAAAGTATCAAACAAGACTAAAGTAATTTGGATTAGAGGCAACCACGATGAATTTATAGCAGAATTTATTGGAATGCAGTTTGGTAATATAGAGATTAGAGAAAATTATATCCTAGATAATTATTATATATTCCATGGGGATGTTATTGATGTATTTATTACTAAGTATAAGTGGCTTGCTAAGATAGGATCAATAGGATATGATCTAGCATTATGGATCAATAGATGGTATAACAAATATAGAACGTGGAGAGGATTACCTTATCAGTCTATTTCTCAAGAGATTAAAGCCGGAGTTAAAGCAGCTACTAACTACGTAAATGACTTTGAAGTAACAGCTATAAAGATGGCTAGTAAACATGGTTGTCAAGGAGTTATATGCGGGCACATTCATCAACCTGCTGATATAATAATCAACGAAGCTAGATATTTAAATTCCGGCGATTGGGTTGAAAATAGAACAGCTATTTTGTTGGATCAGAATGATAATTTTACTATATTTAAGTTATAAAACTTCGTAATATGTTAGCATTTTCAATTTTTTGTCTAAGCGGTTTATTTATAGTAGGTGCTATACTCTTTATAGACTGTAAAATTATATCAGATTTACCCGAAACTAATCAATTCAAAAAATGGTGGATAGCAAATATTATCGCACCAGATCCTAGAGATTAAGACCCAAAACACAACTATTTATTAATAAACAATTTCAGATGAGCTATATATCTCAAGAAGACTACAAAAACCTTATGAATAATTTCCAAAAAGGAAGTCCTAAAGGTCTTTTAAAAGAAGAGTTAGAAAAAGAAGGTAATGCATTTACAGCAGGTCTTGCTAAAACTAAGAAAGGCGGAGAGTTTAAAGTAGGCGGTAAAGAAATAAAAGATACTTCTAACTATGATGCTTCCATGGATGAAAGTCACGAAGGTATGGATAAGTGGTATGAAGATTTCGAAAACGGATTACAGAATTTAGTTAAGAACGGCTATATTCATAAAAATATGTATCAATATTTTCATGATGCTTTAGATCACGTTGATCCAATGCAGAATTACGGACATATGCCAGCACACGATGCTGCAAAGGAGTTTGTAGATGATTTAAGAACTAAAGATCAAATGGATGCTGACGATTATCAATGGAAACAAGAACACGGTGGATACGATGGCGGAGGAGATGATTTCAATGATGGTGAATTTTGGGAAGCAGAAATGAAAAAACTTCAAGAGATAGCTGGAGTACATTCTCAAGACGACGGACCTGAAGATGATGACGAAGAAGCAAGAGAAAAGAGAGCAAAGAAAATGGAAATGGATGACGAAGAAGCAGAGAATGCTGAAAGAGATGAAATGGATGAGGAAGTAAATCCTACTAAGTCATATCACGGTAGTACAGCAAATCAAGGCGATACTGGATGGACAATCGACTTTACAGTAATTGAAAATACTCCTGAGTACTTTAAGATTGATTACGTAATGACTCCTAATTCAAGTAATGCACCAAGAGGCGCTTCTAGAAACTACAGACCAGAAAAGAAATACGGAGAATGGAAAATTAGTAAAGTTGGAGATAAAGGTCAACCTTTAACAGATTATGAAAAAACTCAACTTAATATAAAAGGTGATCATTTTGGCGTTAATGGTAAAGAGTTTGTTCAAGATATTTACGGTGATAAAAAAACAGATATGCCAGGATTTGGAGGAACTTATGATGCTTTAGATAAATTGTCTATAAGAGAAGAAACTGGTGAAAATACTAATCTACGTATGCCAGACAAATATGCTAAATTAGTTGCACAAAAGCACAGTGATGATTTAAAGCCATTATACGATAAGTACCAGGCAGCTAGAAAAGATCCTGACCATAAAGTAGGAAATGCAGCTTGGAAGGAATATCAAAATATAGCTATTAGCTGGTGTGGACATGAGATGTTAGAGCAAGGAAAGAAAAGAATAGAAGTGAGTAATATACTTTCTGGACGCGGTTACTGGGAAGATTTTAATTGGGAGTTTATGACAGCTTTAGGAGAAGAATTAAAAGGAATGGCAAAAGGTTTAAATGAAGGAAGTGATTATAATAAGATAATACCAGCCCTTAAAGCAAAAGGTATTAAGCATGCTATGCCCAAAAAAGAAATTTTTAAAGCTATTGCCGAAGTAATGAAGGAGCTAGGCTTCTCAGATAAAGAAATTAGATACGACTTCGGATACGATCACGATTTCCTTCCTGATTTATTACAAGCTTTGAAAGATAGCGAACGAGAAATGGAAGAAGGCTTACATATGCCTCCATTACAAGCTACAGGTCCAACCGTAGATGTAAACGAAGATCAAGCACCATTTGGAATGTCAGTATTATCTCCAGACGAAAGAGATCAATTAAGAGAGTATATTAATCATTACAGAACTATTAAGTCTGAAATTAGTAAGTTATTAGAAAAATCAGGTAAGTCTGGTAAGATAATGGAAAATGCTAAGAAAATAGGAGACGAGAATGTTCCTGCAGAAAGAAAGGCTAAGTATCATAATCCAACTGAAGTACCAGTTCAGCATAAGAAGTCTAACTTAGGCGGTAATAGAACAGGACTCGTAATGACTAAAGCTGAAATGTGGGAAAACGAAGAGCATGAAGAAGGCGAACACGAAAGAATAGAGAGTATGTTAGATACAAAGCTTCACGATGCATTTCATAAAGTAACTGGAATGATTATGAAGGATTTAATGGCCGATGGATTTGATGAAGGGGACATTAAAAACTTCCTACAACACGAAATTGACGAGAAGGCAAAAGAGGCAATAGACGCACAACACGATTTTTAAATAAGAGCCCCGTAAGGGGCTTTTTTATTTGGTAACCCGGAGTTTTATTCTTATATTAAAGTTTATGAGTAATGTTACAGAATTTGTTAAGTATGTTAAGTCCGAATGCCGAAAGCATGGAATTAAGTTTGTACTTAAATATTCAAAAACTGTACGTACTCCTGAAAATATAAAATGTACCGGATACTGTGAGCCTGATGATCTTAAAGAGTTAGTTGTAGCTAAGAAAGATCCAAATTGGTTAATGACCCTTGTACATGAATACGGACATCTAACTCAGTGGGCAGATCAAAGTAAGGAATGGACTGATAGCTACAGTATAGATAATGTAGATGATTGGTTGAACGGTAAAGATATGCCTAATATAAAAAAGGCTTTAGCTGTAACTAGAGATTTGGAATTAGATAATGAAAAGAGATCTGTTAAGCTAATTAAAGAATGGAACCTCCCTATTGATATAAAAGTCTATACAAGAAAGGCAAATGCCTATGTCCAGTTCTATAATTACCTTCACTATACAAGACGATGGTGCAAACCAGAAAATTCCCCCTCTCGTAATCCTAAAATATGGAAGAAAATGCCTAGTACCTTTAGGATGAATTACGAAATACTAGAAGAAAAATATTTTAAAATATTTCAAGATGCAGGTCTATAATTGAAATAAAATACTTATCTTTAGGTATAAACAAACAATAAACAGTTATGAGACACGAAGTGTTATTCTTAAATTCAAAAAGAGCTTATGTACTAGTAAATGATACTTGGTACGACACAACAAAAGACTCTAATCCTAGAGTAGGAGAATCTTTCTTAATAGGTAAAATCGAAGAGGTTATCGATTACGAAACTTACAAAGAAAAGTACCCAGAATCAAAGCAAGAGATTTACAGCGAAGTAACTGATAAGACTATTTCAGGCGGTTACTTAAGAAGAGTAATAGACGGAATGGTTAAGTATGCAGTTAATCCTGCTACGCCTATGGTAAGTAGTAGTAATAGAAAAGAAGCAATAGAAGATTAAAACTAACTATTTATAACTATATGAGTAACGCTTTATTAGTTAGAAAAATAGTAGAAGATTTAGCAAAAGAGGTGTATGATTGGAATGTAAAGAGTTCTAACATGCACCCTTCTGATGCTGACTGGTATATAGGTTTTCAATCAGATATTGATGAGAATGAATACGATCCAAAGACTGGAAAGCTAGTGAAGAACGACGAAATTGGAGACCACACTACCTATCTTCAGCAATGGGATGCAGATAATGTAGGGTATGTTGAAGAAGAAGATACTAAAAGAGATAATGGAGTAGGTTTAGCTCGTATAGTAATGCAACAAGTAACACCAATTAAATCATAATATGTTAAAAAGAATCGGAATCGTATTAGTATTAGCCTTCATAGGATATGGCTTATTCACATTAGGAGATATTAAAGGAACTGCTAACTTTAAAGGTAAATTAGATAGTTTAGACAAAGTAAATGACTCTCTATATGCAGAGAATAAACAAGATGATATAACCATTAAAGAGTTATTAGTTTTAGATAGTACTCTAACCTATCAAGTAGAGCATCAAAAAGCTAAGGTTATTAAGATTAAAGAAGTAGTTGAAGTAGAAAAGAATAAAATAGATAACTTCTCTGAACAGGAGCTTATTAGCTACTTAAACAAACGTTACCCAAAAGATACTATTACCAATCCTCTACCAGTAGCACAACCAGTACTTACTTTCGTAGCTAAAGACTTAGCTGCTTATGATGGAGCCAAGCATGAGATAGTAATTAAAGATAGTGTAATAGCTATACAGGAATCTCGTATAACTTTAAAGGATAGTACTATTGGTCTATATGTAAATAAAGAGGGTAGATATAAAGCTATCATAGGTAATAAAGATCAAGCAATTGCTGAATGGAGTAAGCAATATGATGTTTTAAATTTAAACTATAAAAAACTACAAGTAAGAAATAAATTCCAGAAGATAGGATCTTATATCATTATCGGAGGATTAGCTTATACCTTACTTGCACATTAAACACGCCCCCAGATATAGAAGAGCCTACGAAAGTAGGCTTTTTCTTTCTTAGATAGTTGGTAGATTGAGATATGGTCCTTATATTTAGATATGTTTAGAAATACTCCACAAGTTATGTATAAGTTCGGTAAGACTTTATCGAGTGATGTAGCTGAAAGATTTGGTGTAGAGCACCATGAAAGGCTTAACTGGAGAGGTATTCCATTAGGAAGAGACTATAACATAAAGGTAATATGGTCTATGTGGGTACCTATAGAAAGAGCTAATAAAGCAGAAGAATGGTTTAAGCAGAAGTATCCTAAAAAGTTTTACTGTGGAATTAGCTACAACGGTATAACTGAATGCAGGACTTGGACACAGCAAGAACATATAGACTTTATGAACTTACTTTATAAAACATGTCCAGCAACACCGCAGTATAAAGCAGAGATAAACAGATTAAAAATGCAAGGTAATATAACCAAAACGCATAATAAAATATATTATATAATGTTAACTAAAAAACAATAACATGGCAGATCAACAATTCACTCAGTATGCAGTGATAATTTTCCCAGACTTAGCTCAAGTAGTAAGTGAAGTAAATAACTTATTATCTAGAGGATGGCATTTAGTAGGCGGTATTCAAGTATCGGCTCAAGGTAGCAACGTTTACCATTTACAAGCTATGGCGAAGTAAAGAATCAAGATCCGGTTAACCCCGGATCTTTTATTAGATTATGAAAGAACAGTTGAATAGAATAGAAGCAAAGCTTGATAGAGTTATTAAAGCCTTGCAAGAGTATGATGGATTAGATGAAGATTTTAATAAACCCTATGACGAGTATGCATGGGAGGGTATAAGCTCGTTAGTAGTAGAAAAGGAAAATAAGTTTCTTAATGAAGAAAAAGAAGAACCTAAACCTAAAAGAAAATACTATCACAATAAAAAGAAAAAAGATGGCAACAGCAAAAAAAGTAGCTAAGAAAGCTATACCAAAAGAAGTTAAACAAATAGTTTTAACTAAAAAACAATTCCAAGAATTAAGCGATATTAGATTTACTCTAAGCACCTATAATTGGGAACTAGAAGACGCTTTTAGTAAAGATAAAAGTTTAGGACAAGCAGCTTTTGAGATCGGAAAGATCGCTTTAAAGCTTTCTAATACTCAATCCGAGTTAGATAAAATTTTAGATGCTATTGATCCAGATCAAACTAACTACTGGGCAGATTTTGTAGGAGATAAAAACGATAATTAATAAAAAATAAATATGAATTTATATAGAGTAATCGTCCTGAGAGAGGACAAAGAAAATTTAGAAAGAGGCGTGTGGGCAGATAGAATGGAATTTAAAGGAGAAAGTATTCTATTCTTAGCCTTTGATACAGACAGTATGCAGGATAGACTAGTAGGATTATATCCAGCTCGCTATACCGTTATAACTAATGTAGAAACTAAAGAAGAGTTCGATAAAAGGAAAGGAAGTATTTAATGAAAGTAGTATACGCCCTATTCCTAGGAGCAATAGCCCAAGTAATATCCTTTATACAACTACAAGGACAAGTCATATGGAAGTTTCCTAGAGAGAATCCTTATGTAATGATGTTACTCGGGTTACCTATCTCTTTATTATTTATAAAGTCTACTAAGTTAATGAATGAACACTTCCTTGCTAGTTGGCCAGGAAGGTTGATAGGCTTTGGAGTAGGAGTAATTATATTTACGATAATGAGTTGGTTCTTATTTAAAGAACTTCCTACAGCTAAGACTATAATTTGTTTAGGATTAGCAGTTGCTATTATCGGTGTACAAATATTTTGGAAATAAGTTGGTAGATTGAAATAGTCTACCTATCTTTATGTTATGAAAAAAATATTAATAATAATGCTACTAGCTTCATGTACTAAAGCGGTAGTTAATCCAACATCAAGCTCCGCTGTAGAGACACAGTCAGTAGACGTTAACCCAGTTACATATTCTACTTCAGATACTATCCGAATTCAAGCAAGTATATCGCAGAATAGAGCTGGTAGTAGTAGCCTACCGATAAGTTTACTATCTACATACCTATCTAAAGCAATACCAGATACTATAACAGCTGTAGTACAGTGGACTGCATTGAACTATTCGTTTATCGATACAGTTAAGATAGCAGGAGTACGACAACAGTCCTTCTCTACTAAGTGTATGTACTATAATGAAATTAAAGAAGCTACTATACTTTCTGCTAGAGTAAATAACAGTAAGTATATTTTAAAATACTAATGAGTAAACCTAAACAAATAAAAGTCCGCGAGTTTGTTATCTTTAGTGAAGACGGATTCTTTACAGGATTTGAAAAAGGAGGACTACCTCGATGGTCAATGGAGATTAAAAACGGTAAACCATTTGATAATGAGAGTAAGCTAAGAGCATTGCAGTACAACGTAGGCAGTAAAGAATTATTAATTGAATACTTAAATTAAAAAGTTATGTTAGATACGATTGAAATTAGACTAGTAGATAATGCGGGTAGAGCATCTAAGGCATTTATAGACTATAAGGGTTATGAACGTATGCTTAAGGAGCATAATATTAATATGCTTGTTGATACATTTGAGGCTTTGGTGGTGGAGTATGAAAACTTAAAGCCAAGTAAAGATCCTATAGCCGAGCATGAGAAGTTTAGGGCGCCACACAAGCACTAGGGGCGTCGCGATCAATAATATATATATTTCTAAAGAGTAATGCACTCCGTTCCTTCTGGACTCTATACCTTCTGTCTTGCGGCCTACCTTTAAAACCCATTTCGATACCATTTAAAAACCGTTTAATGAAAATAAATCTACCTGCTAGGGAGGAGTTAATTACCGGGGGCATTATAATACCACTCGCAATGAAGGGGGAGGGGTGGTCGAAGAAGTCGGTGGGGGAGTTCTCAAAGAGGTCGGGGGTGTATGTACATTATTGCGATGATGAGATAATTTATATAGGTCAGACTACATCAGGTAAGAGAGGTACGTTTGGCGATAGAATGCGAAGGGAATTTCACGAGACATCTGCCTCCAATGATTACTTACACAGGTTTATAAAAGAGCACGTAGACTGTGTTAAAACTAGGTTTCTCGATCTGGAGGAGATAGATAAGATAGTGGATAGCGGCGAGATAGAGTTAACGCCTCAGAGAAAGGCCCTAATACTAGAACAGATATTAATAGGTCAGCATCGTCCAAAGGGTAATAGGATGTAGTACGAGACCTGATCCTCAAAAATAAACATATATAAAGTCGGTAGCTAGATTAATTCTGGCTATCTTTAGTTAAATAATAAAAGTTATGTATAGTAGTTTATCATTCTATCCTAATCTAACCCCCCGGCAGGTGATCGAGTCAGGCGCCTTTGGCGGATCTTACTTTGGTTGTCTTATTGATGACCCTATTGAGTATGATTATGATACTCTATTTAAGTATCATTTCGATGGACTTGATGAGGGGTTGTATCTCGGTACTAAGTATAAGCCTAAGGGTAATAAATGGAAGATTAAATCTGGAATGGACTACCGATACTGGAAGGATATGGGTTGGATGCATAAGGATGATCCATATGGTTGGTTTGAGTGGTGGTGTAAATACGATATGGGAAGAAGAGGGGATGATGATAGAAGACAAATAGCTAGATGGCAGGACTTCTGCGGTACAAAAGGTAGATGGCGTAACAATATATACAGTAGGCTGGCAGACACCGGTGATTGGAATGTAAGTCCTCGCATACAGCAATCGCTTTTACATTGGGGGTATGAAATAAATAATAGTGATTATCTTGAATGGAGTATGAATAAAGATAAGTTTGTAACTATTTATTAAATTAAAATAACATGCCAGGACAATTCATCAACACAGGAACTAATCCATTCGGTAAAGTTTCTTTAATCAATAATAGTAATTCAGGTAATGCTTCTTTTAAAAATGGAAGCAGCGGAGGCGGTGGACCTTTTGCACCTTATTTAATATACCAGATTTACCAGCCAGCTATCGTTCCAGGTGCTATAACGCTACCTGATCATGCGACAAATACCGGTGTATTGAATCCAGACTTAGTTGGAGGTAGTCCTGCTATTTGTTTGTATATTAATCCAGAAGACGGTAATAATGTCGATCATACTGCCGAGCTAGCAGGATTAGTTGGTAACCATACTCATTTAACTCTTTCTTGGACAGGCGGCAATTATGTGACTTACGATTGTTTATCTACTGCCTTTCACTACGACGCAACTCCAGGTGTATCAAACTTCTATTACGATACCGTTTACGGTGGTTCACCGTATGGATCAATAAACGTAATAGCAAGCTCAGGTACAGGTGCTAGCTATACCAATCAAGAGGTAACAATTTCATACGTAATAATATAAGCAACATGTCATATACATACAAAGTAAGATTAAAAGTAATCGATAATAAGAATACAGTAGTAAAAGATGAAGTAACAGCGTTTACCTCTGATACAGTTAAAACTATAGGGGAGTTAAAAGAATTAAGTAAGAATGATCAATATATCGATATTGACTCTGAAACATTCCACGTTGGCGGTGTAGAGCATTTAGACGATAATGCTATTTTCGATGCATTTCATTTCTTATTACATACTATTATATTAAAATAAAAAATATATTATAAAATAGTTGGAAGCCCGCAAGGGCTTTCTTATTTTTAGATATAAAATAAAAGTTATGGTAACAATCCTTATAATCTATTGGATCGCGACAACCATATACGGAGTATATTGGTTAATTAAACACCCTTCTGAAAGGCATGGAGATGATATGGAAGAGTTTACCTTATTTGAGGTACTTGGCAGGATCTTTCCATCGGCATTACTGGCATGGATGTTTGTTCCATTAGGACTACTAAGTCAAATTAAATTCAAACGTAAGTAATATGACAAACGCTAAAGAAGAATTACTAGGTATACTTGAAAGAGTGGGCGGTTTAATTAAATGCGCATCTATTAAAAGAGATATGGGTTATTGGGATGATCATAATACTTATGTTAGTCCTCCACCTATCCTATTAAGAGAAGGACACTCTATAGGTGAATACGAAGAGTTCTTACATAAATTAGATTTTAAATATGATAGCGGGTATGGAGGCCAGGAACTATTTGGTACAGTATGGCTTAAGAGAGATAATACATGGCTATCAAGAGGGGAGTATGATGGTTCGGAGTGGTGGGAATATAATGAATGTCCAGTAATACCAAATGAATTAAAAGCAAATTAATATGGCAAAGGGAATATTAGAATTCAATTTAGAAGATAGCGCCGATGAAACAGCCTACATAAGAGCTGTTAAATCAACTAAGCTAGCTATAGCATTATGGGATATGGATCAGTATTTAAGAGGTCAAATTAAACATGCTCCCGATTCAATACTACCAGAAGTATTTACCTGCCTTATAGATACAAGAGATAAGCTACATGAAATTATGTCCGATCATTCGATTGACTTAGATGAACTATTAAAATAATTAATATGACAATTTTACACATAAGCGATACTCACTGTATGCACGATCTATTTCCTAAAGAAAGATTTGAAGGAATAGATATGGTGATACATAGCGGTGATTGTTCTAATAGTTCATTACTAGAATCTTCCAAAAGAGAGATAACAGAGTTTTTAGAATGGTATGGAAAGATACCTGTCAAGTATAAAATATTTGTAGCAGGAAACCATGATACGGCTATAGCTAGAAAGCAAATAGAGCATTCTGATATGATATTAAAAGATATTATTTACCTAGAGAATGAGTCTATTGAGATAGAAGGACTAAAGATATGGGGTTCACCTATCACACCTACGTTTGGTGATTGGTCTTTTATGAAGGCTAGAGACAAGACACATTTTGTATGGGATACTATTCCAGATGATACGGATATACTAATCGTACACGGACCTCCTAAAGGTGTACGCGATTTATCTTATAATAGAGAGAACGATCTAGAGATGTGTGGCGATAAATCTCTCGTAACGGCTGTAATGAGAGTAAAGCCAAAGCTGATGCTATTTGGACACATACACAACTTTAAAGATATCGAAAATCAAGGAGTTAGTACTTATCATAGACTACCGAACACAAAGTTCTCTAACGCATCATGTGTAGAGGATGGAAGGTTTGACTATGGATTAACCTCATTCGGCAATATATTTAAATTATAGACATATGGAAGCAAAAGAGAAAGCATTAGAGTTATATAAGTACTACGAGCAATTAGGTAGAGACTTCACAAGAGGAGTATCGATGGTAGAATTTGCAAAGCTATGTGCAGCAAAAGTAGTAGATGAAATCATAACAGAGAGGGAGGTAATTTATGCCTCTCTTGGAATACGCACCGGAGAGTTTTGGATAGAAGTAAAAGCAGAAATAGAATCATTATGACCCCAAAAGAAACAGCACGGGAATTATTTAATTCATATACATTATCGTATAGCGGTAACCAGCATTGGGAAGCAAAAGCATATGCATTAAAGGTACTTCATATAATGGCATTAGTAAATAATATGAGTTATAAAGAATATTATGAAATAACACAAGAATTAGATAAAATATAACTTATGACACCAAAAGAAAAAGCAAAAGAATTGTATTATAAATATTTTAGTATGATAAAAATTGAAAGTCCAATAGACAGAGTATCATCTATTCCTTATGTTAAAAAATGTGCATTAATAGCAGTAGATGA